>Ga0181593_10000354_pt1 | contig 39463 bp, 31 predicted proteins | sample 071ome_19_FD_133756 | JGI IMG/M metagenome (GOLD analysis project Ga0181593, IMG submission 133756) | Coastal salt marsh microbial communities from the Groves Creek Marsh, Skidaway Island, Georgia - 071413AT metaG (megahit assembly) | ecosystem: Environmental > Aquatic > Marine > Intertidal...
ATCGGTCGATTGCGTCGAGTGGCAAGGCGGCAAGCCAGCTTCTTTGGAACGCATGAAGAATGAAAGTTTCTACATCGGCACTCCGCTTTCGCGGCACGATCTCTCTTAAGTATCTATCTATGAGTTGATTTAAGGTTACCCGCTTAAGAACTTCGGTATCGGCCCGCACGTCGCGCCGATCGAGCTCCAGCTCAGTTTTCCTCGCCCAGAGTTGTGCGTCTGCTTTTTGCTCGAAAGTCCGGGTGACAGAGGCGCGTGCTTTGCGGCGCACCTGGACTTGCCACTTACCGTGGCGCTTTCTGATAGAAGCCATACCAAACCTCTCGCTGTGGCAGCGTTGTGACGGTCTGGAATGTAATGAGGCTCTGAGGGCTCCGATTTTTAGCAACATATTGAATATATTGCTGAAAATGGTGGGCGCGGCTGGGATTGAACCAGCGACCCCTACGATGTCAACGTAGTGCTCTCCCGCTGAGCTACGCGCCCGGATGCCGGGTTGGGCGGCGACGAAGCGCCGCGCCGGCGAGAAGGCGTTCTTTATACAGATTGGCGCGTACTTGGCAAGCGCCGGAATAGGGCCTCGGAGCGCGACGCGGCACGAAATTCTCGGGATCCGCCGGGCCCGAAAGGCACATAAATCCTGCCCTTTCGAACACCCCCGAAAAATATTTTCCAGAAACGATTTTTCCCACTTGTAATCGTTTCGGGGCGGGCCGTCTATCGCGCGTCCGAGGGGTTCGGATGACGGGCAAGGCATTGATGGGGCAGGGTCCCCGCGCCACGGTACGGACGGCCGCAAGCCCGCCTGACAATCGTCCGGCCATGGAGATCAAAATGGCCAAACTGTTCACCACCGCCGCAATCGCCTCCGCCCTTCTCTTCTCGGCCAGCGCCTATGCGATCGACGTCGAGAACCAGGACGCCACCGAGCACGAAGTGACCACCGCCTCCGGCGATGGCGGCCCGGTGACCTTCAAACTGAAGCCGGGCGAAATCAAGCGCAATGTCTGCGGAGGCGAGATCTGCAACGTCATGGTCGACTCAAAGACCAACGAGTTCGAAGCCGGCAAAGAAGGCCACCTGGCGATTAAGGGCGGCAAGCTTATCTGGATGCCCAAGCGCGGTTAAGCGGGCCGGAACAAGTTCAGGGTCATTCCGCAACGAAAAACGGCGGTCCTTCTGGACCGCCGTTTCCGTTTTCAGGCTTTCTGATCGGATGCTCTACGCCGCCAGGATCCGGTCAACCTGGTCGACGAGATCGCGCAGGTGGAACGGTTTCGACAGCACCTTGGTGTCCTTCATCAGGCCGCTGCGTCGCGCGTGCAGCGCGACGGCGGCGAAGCCGGTGATGAACAGAACCTTGAGATCGGGAATGGTCTCGTGCGCCCGCCGCGCCAGCTCGATCCCGTCGAGCCCGGGCATGACGATATCCGCCAACAACAGGTCGAATTCGACCGCGTTGGCCTCAATCTCGCCCATCGCTTCGGACCCGTCGCCGCAATGAACGACATAATGCCCGGCGCGGGTCAGCGCCTTGGCAAGAAACTGGCGAAGGGAATCGTCGTCTTCCGCGAGAAGAATACAGGCCATGTTACGCTCGATAATCTCCCAATCGCCGGGGAGAGAGGACACCCCGGAACCGTTCGCGCATCTTAAGGGCGTTTTCCTTGTGAAAGGTTAACCCGTGAAGCGTTATCCACTCCATGCCCCCTGGCTGCAGGATAACCTTTCCGAATGATGACGCGTCGGTATGATGACGCGTCGGTATGATGACACGCCTGAGTGATGACAGGGAACCGCCGATCGGCTAGATCTTGACGTCGGCAACCGGAAATCTCATGGCCACGAAAAAAGCGGTACTGGGGGCAGGATCCCCGCAGACGAAAAAGGGCGGGAACAACGCCGCAGAAAAGGCGTCGTTCGAGGTCCACGCGCCCGAAATTCGGCGCGCGCCGGTGGTGTTCGCCTCGCCGCACAGCGGCACCGATTACCCGACCAGTTTCGTCGCCGATTCTCCGCTCGACCTGCTGGCGCTGCGCCGGTCCGAGGATTCGTTCGTGGATGCGCTGTTCGCCGCAGCGCCGGATCACGGCATGCCGTTGCTGCGGGCGCTGTTTCCGCGCGCCTATATCGACCCCAACCGGGAGCCGTTTGAGCTCGACCCCGACATGTTCGAGGACGTTCTGCCCGATTATGCCAACACGCAGTCGAGCCGCGTCGCCGCAGGGCTCGGCACAATCGCCAGGGTGGTGTCGTCGGGACAGGAAATATATCCGCACAAGCTGCGTTTCGCCGAGGCGGCCGCGCGCATCAATGCCTGTTACCGGCCCTATCACCGCGCGCTGCGCGGTCTGCTCGACCAAACGCGCGACCGATTCGGCTGCTACGTGCTGGTCGACTGCCATTCGATGCCGTCGGTCGGCGGCCCGCAGGATCCGGACGCCGGGCGGCGGCGCGCCGATATCGTGCTGGGCGACTGTTTCGCCAGCGCCTGCGCCGAGCCCGTAATCAGCCATATCGAGCGGGTTTTCGTCGCGAAGGGGTACGATGTCACCCGCAACCGGCCTTTCGCCGGCGGCTTCACTACGCGCCATTACGGCGCGCCGGCGCGCGGGCTGCACGCCATCCAGATCGAAATCAATCGCGCGCTCTATATGGACGAGTCGCTGATCCGCCCGAACGCCGGCATGGCGAAGCTGAAAAGCGATCTCACCGACCTGATCGAGTCGCTGGCGGAAATCGAAACCGCCCCGCTGCGCACAGCGTAGCCTGTCCGTCCGCTCACTGGCTTAACCCCGATTTAACCGGGCCGTTGCAGGATGCCCGGCGCATGGAACGACGCACTCACATGATTTGCGCGGCCGCGCTCTGTCTTTTTGTCACGCTGCCGCTGCCGACAAACGCGACCGGATCGGTCTGCGCAGAGGCGGTGGCCGAGACCGAGCGCGCCTACCGCGTACCCCGGCTGCTGCTACAGGCCGTCTCGCTCGCTGAGTCGGGACGCTGGGATGCGAAGACGCGCCGCAGCCATGCATGGCCCTGGACCGTCATGGCGAAGGGCAAGGGCACGTTTCACACCAGCCGGGCAAAGGCGATCGCAGCCGTCAGGACGCTGCGGGCGGAAGGCGTGCGCAACATCGATGTCGGCTGCATGCAGATCAACCTGATGCATCACGCGACCGCCTTCGAAAACCTCGAACAGGCGTTCGAACCGGCGATCAATGCGGGCTAGGCGGCCAACCTCATCATGCGATTACGGCGCGAGGAAAAATCATGGGCGCATGCGGTGGCGCGTTATCACTCATCCGACTGGCAGAATCGTGGCCGGAAATACTGGCGCAAGGTCTATCGGCTATGGAACTCGGAACGCCGGCGCGACTATCGCGACCGCAGGGCTGAGCGGATCCGGCGCAATCGGGAAAAAATCCCTGCAAACGTAAACTAGACGGAACGCCGGCAGGCGAGCAGAAGCAGCGCGGGCGCGAGGATCGCAAGCGCGCCGGGTTCGGGAATCGACTCTGCCGTGTTTACGTCAAGCGCCGTGGTCACCGAAAACGCGCCGAACAGGCCCTGCGGCGTACTTCCCGCGACATCCACCGGATTGAACGACGTGCCGGTCCAGGTTTCCGGGAAAATCGTCAGAGAGCCGGCTTCTCGCGTACCGTTGAATGTATTGGTGATCGACCCCGTGCTGTAGTCGATGTCGATCTGGAAGACACCGTTCGTGTAGCTGGCAAGCTGATTGAACGAACCGGGCCCGACTTCCTCCAAAATGGCGACCGAGCCGTTTCGGTAGAACCGCGTCTCGTCGGTCGGCGACGTAAAAAACAGATCGGCGACATTGTTGAAATCGAGTGTGAAACCCGACAATGCGATATGCAGCGGCCCAGTGATACCGCTTCCTTCGAGACCGTGCGGCGCAGAAGCTGTGGCGGCGAAAGGCGACCCCGTAGAGCCGAACGCGACCTCGTTGCCGGTCGCGGTATCGAATGCGTCCGGGCTGACAAGCCGGGTATAGGGCCCGGCGACGCCGTTGCTGCCATAAAACGCTGCCATGTGCGCGATTGACCCACCGCTCACGAAGGTATGACCCAAGATGCCCTGCCCGTCGCCGGTCAGCCCCTGGAAATTGACGATAACGGCACGCGCGTCGCGCGATGCTCCCGTCCCCAGAACGAGCAGCAGAACGACCATCCCGATTGCGCGAACAAGTTTAATGTCGCCATCGTCAAAAAACCCCTGACTTCAGGCTAATAATAAGAAATCTCAGCTCGAAGAGTCAATTTCGGTATGGTTAATTGAAATTATGACTGCGGCGCGCTGGCGCTCAGAAAACGGCATCCGCTGACATGGCGAGCCGGCCTTCATGGTTGAGCGCCCAGAGCTTGGCCTTTCCGTCGCCGTCCGGCGCACCCTCGACCGTGAAATCGTAAATGTTGTAGAGCGGCGAGACAGCGCGCACGTTGAATTCCTTCAGGACGACACCGGGGTGTTCGCGCCGGAACAGGTCGAGCAGCAGCGTCTGGGTCAGCGGCCCGTGAACCAGCAGGCCGGGATATTTCTCGACCTCGGTGACGTATTGCCGGTCGTAATGGATACGGTGGCTGTTCATGGTCAGCGCGGAAAAGCGAAAAAGCAGAACCGCGCTGGGGTGGATCTCGCGTTTCCAGACGGCGGGCATCGGCGGAGGCGGCGGCTCCGGGGGGACAGCGCCGGGCTTTGCTTCCTCGCGATAGACCACGTCCTGAATTTCGGTCGTCGCCAGCCCGTCCGCGCCCGCGATCTCATGCTTCAGCCTGAGAAACACGAGATTCCCGGTCTTGCCGGTCTTGGGCGTCACCGCCTCGATGGTGGTCGTCTTGGTGATCGTCTCGCCGACCCGGATCGGGCGGTGATAGGTGGCCTGCGTCCCCGCCCACATGCGGCGCGGCAGGTCGATCGGCGGCAGGAAGTCGCCGCGCTTGGGATGGCCGTCGCGCGCCGTATCGGCGAGTTTTACCACCTCGCGGATATAGAACTGATGCCAGCCGGGCGGGATCGGATCGCCCTCCATCAGCGGCGCATCGTCCCGGTCGAGCGTCGCCGCCAGCGCATCCGCCTGATAGGCCGTCACCAGCGCCTCGGTAATTTCCTTCCTGCCGATCCAGCTGTCGTAATTCTCGGTCATTCCGCAAACTCCTTTCGGATGGCGTCGGTTTGTTCGCCGATGGCGGGCACCGGGCCGAGCGCGCGGGCGGCGCCGTCGATTGTTGCGGGCGGCGCGGCCATCGAAACCGGGCCGGTCGGGCTTTCGACCTCGACCCGGCGCAACGCCGGATGGACCGACAGGCCCAACGGGTCGTTCACCTCGCCGAACGCGATCCCGGCATCGCGCAGACGCGCGATCAGCGTCGCGCGATCAACCGACTGGAACGCCGCCGAGACGATGGCATCGACCTCCGGCCGGTTGGCTACGCGCGCCACGTTGCTGTTGAATTTCTCGTCTTCCGGCATGTCGGGCCGGTCGAGCACGTCCACTGCCAGCCGGGCGAACTCGCGCTCGTTCTGGATCGAGATCAGGATCTCGCCCCCGTCCTGCGTCGGGTACGCCCCGTAAGGCGCAATGGACGGATGGTTGAGCCCGACGCGCGGCGGAATCTTCTGCCCGTAGTCCCAGGTCAGCAGCGGCACGTTCATCCAGTCCGCCATGCTCTCGAACAGGGAGGTCCTGATTGCCGCGCCCTCTCCCGTCTTCGCGCGCGCCAGCAGCGCTTCGAGCGTCGCCATATAGGCGTACATGCCGCAGGCGATATCGCATGCCGACACGCCGACGCGCCCCGGACCCTCGGGCCGCCCGGTCACCGACGACAGCCCGCTCTCGGCCTGCACCAGAAGATCGTAGGCCTTCATGTCGGCGTACTCGCCTTCTTCGCCGTAGCCGGAAATATCGACGGTAATCAGGCGCGGATTCTTCGCCCGCAGATCGTCCGACCCCAGCCCCGACCGCGCCGCGGCGCCCGGGGCGAGGTTCTGGATGAACACGTCCGCCTTCGCCAGGATGCGCTGCAGTAGCGCGGCGTCATCCGGCTGCTTGATATCGAGCACCAGCGATTCCTTGCCGCGATTGAGCCATACGAAATAGGCGCTCTCGCCATGCACCACCGAGTCATAGCCGCGCGCGAAATCGCCGTCGGCCCGCTCGATCTTGATTACCCGCGCGCCGGCATCGGCCAGCCGCGACGAGCAGTAGGGCGCGGCCACCGCCTGTTCGAGCGAGACGACGAGTGTGTCTTCGAGGGGGAGGATCATGGCGTTCGCGGGAACAGACCCCCTCCCTGTCCCTCCCCCGGGCCGGGGGAGGGGACGCGGTTGCAATGCCCGAATTCAAGACACCGAACCAGCGACGCGTGACCGGACAGGACTCCATCCCCCGCCTGAGGGGGAGGGTTGGGGAGGGGGCGCTGGGTCATTTCGCTACGCACCGGCCATCAATAGGACCGAGGCAGGTCGAGCACATGCTCGGCCAGGTAGGACAGGATCAGGTTGGTCGAGACCGGCGCGATCCGGTAGAGGCGGGTTTCGCGGAACTTGCGTTCGACGTCGAATTCCTCGGCGAAGGCGAAGCCGCCATGGGTCTGCATGCACATGTCGGCTGCCTTCCACGACGCCTCGGCGGCGAGATACTTGGCCATGTTGGCCTCCGCGCCGCAATTCTCACCCGCTTCGTAGAGCTCGGCGGCGCGCTTGACCATCAGGTCGGCGGCCTCGGTCTGGGCGTAGCATTCGGCGATCGGAAACTGGATGCCCTGATTCTTGCCGATGGGCGCGCCGAACACGCTGCGGTCGCGCGCATAGTTCGCCGCGGTTTCGATGAACCAGCGCGCATCGCCGATACATTCGGCACCGATCAGGATGCGCTCGGCGTTCATGCCGGACAGAATATAGCGGAACCCCTTGCCTTCCTCGCCGATCAGGCTGTCGGCCGGGATCTCCATGTCGTCGAAGAACACTTCGGTCGTCGCATGGTTGATCATGGTTCTGATCGGCTTGATCGTGAGCCCGTTGCCGAGCGCTTCGCGCATGTCGACGAGAAACACCGACAGCCCGTCGGTGCGCTTTTCGACCTGTTCGCGCGGGGTGGTGCGCGCCAGCAGCAGCATCAGATCGGAATGCTCCACCCGCGAGGTCCAGATCTTCTGCCCGTTGACGACATAGGCATCGTTGCCCTTCTTCACAGCCGTGGTACGCAGGTTGAGCGTGTCGGTGCCGCTGGTCGGCTCGGTCACGCCAAACGCCTGAAGGCGCAGCTCGCCGGTTGCGATCTTCGGCAGATATTGCTGCTTCTGCGCGTCCGAACCGTGCCGCAGCACGGTGCCCATGGTGTACATCTGCGCGTGGCAGGCGCCGCCATTGCCGCCGGATTTCTGGATTTCCTCCATGATGGCCGCGGCCGCCGAGATGCCCAGGCCGCTGCCGCCATACTCCTCCGGAATCAGCACTGACAGGAACCCGGAATCGGTCAGCTCTTTCACAAACTCGGTCGGATAGGCTCGCTCGCGGTCCTTCTCGCGCCAGTATTCGCCGGGGAACTGAGCACAGAGCTTCTGCACTGCTTCACGGATATCGTCGTAAGTCTCGGTCATGAATTCCTCTGTAGCATGAACTGCTCCCGCAGTGTCGCACCGGCCCTCTCCCCCACCCGGCCACCCACAGGATCCTTGCGTTGGGTGGCCGGGTGGGGGAGAGGGCCGGCACCGCCTGAAACCAACAATTCGCCATGTTTTACCGCATGGGCGCATTACCGCAAGGGTAGCGCTTGACTTGGAGTTCCGATGGATAAACCTTGCTTCCAGACGAGGAAGGAGCCCGCCATGCCGATCATCAACCGGATCGCAGAGTTTCAGGATGAGATGACAGAATGGCGGCGGCATATCCACGCCCATCCCGAGACTGCCTTCGAAGAACATCGGACCGCCGCCTTTGTCGCGGGCAAGCTTGAATCGTTCGGCATCGACATCCATCAGGGTCTGGCCAGAACCGGCGTGGTCGGAACGCTCAAAGGCGCGCATGGCGACGGTCCGGCGATCGGGCTGCGCGCCGACATGGACGCGCTCGACATCCAGGAAACGGCTGACCGCGACTACGCCTCGCAGAACGAGGGCAAGATGCATGCCTGCGGCCATGACGGCCACACCACCATGCTGCTGGGAGCGGCCAGGTATCTGTCGGAGACGCGAAACTTCGCCGGCACGGTGCATTTCATCTTCCAGCCGGCGGAGGAGTTCGCCGGCGGCGGGCGCGAGATGGTCGAGGACGGGCTGTTCGATCTGTTCCCGGTGGAAACCGTGTGGGGCATGCATAACTTTCCAGGTCAGCCGCTCGGCACGTTCGGGGTCTGCCCCGGCCCGGCAATGGCGGCAGCCGACACGTTCGATATCCGCCTCAAGGGGCAGGGCACACATGCCGCCTTCCCGCATATGGGAACTGACGTGATGGTCGCGGCGGGACAGCTGATCACCGCGCTGCAGACAGTCGCGAGCCGGTCGATGGACCCGATGGAGCAGGTGGTGCTGTCCGTCACGCAGATGCATGCGGGCGACACCTACAACATCATCCCGGAGGAGATCACGCTCAAGGGAACGGTGCGCTCCTTCAAACCCGAGATTCAGGACATCGCCGAAACCTCGATGCGAAAAATAGCGTCCGGCATCGGTGCTGCATTCGGAATTTCCATCGAAATCGAGTACCGGCGCGGCTATCCGGCAACGGTCAACGACCCGACGGAGTCCGATTACGCCGCGAGCGTCGCTGCCGACGTGGTGGGCGAGGAAAACGTCATGACCGGCCTGCCGCCCAAGATGGGGGCTGAGGATTTCTCCTTCATGCTCAACGAACGGCCGGGCTGCTATATCTGGATCGGTAACGGGCCCGGCGAAGGCGGCTGCTACCTGCACAATCCGGGCTACGATTTTAACGACGAGGCGCTCGCCATCGGCGCCAGCTACTGGTCACGACTGGTTGAGATGCGGCTAAAGAAATAAGACGGGCAAAATGAAGGAAAAGGAAAACAACAGTAAGCGCGACGACGACGTCCGTACCTTCCCGGCAAGCGATGCGTGGCAACATCCCGGTGAGATCGCCGAGGACGATCTGAAGTTCGACCATGCCCTTTATCGCAAGGCCAAGCAGTTCGCCATCGGCGCCGGCGCCATCGCCGGCATCGGCGTCGCCATTGGCCATACGGAAGCGCCCTGGTGGATGCCGATCTTGACTTTCGCCGTCGTCGCCGCAATCGTGTACCGCATCCTGCGCCCCCGCTTCCGCCACCCGTCCATCGAGGACGAGATTTAGGGTCCTGCTGTCGACCGGCGGGGAATGAGCGTCGGCATGGCGACGCGCATAGTCTCATAGGCCCCTTCCGGGTCCGCGTTCAGCAATTCGATCGCCGCGTCGGCGATGCGGTCGAACGGGATATGGACGGTGGTGAGCGGCGTCGGAAAATGGCTGACGATCGGTATGTCGTTATAACCGACCAGAGACATATCGTTCGGCACGGCGAGATCCCTGCGGGTCAGCGCCGAGAGCGCGCCGATGGCAGTGTTGTCGTTGACCGCAAAGATCGCCGTCGGTCGCGGGCTGAGTCCGATCAGCCGTTCGGCAGCCTCCGCCCCCGACTCGATGCCGAAAGTCGATTCGACGATCCAGTTGGGATCGACCGGCGTGTCGGCTTCCGCCATCGCCTGACGGTAGCCCTCGACCCGGCCGCGCGCGCTCGATGCATAGGAAGGCCCGGCGATCAGCCCAATGCGGCGGTGGCCGAGATCCAGCAGATGCCGCGTCGCCAGGTAGCCGCCCAACCGGTCGTCGGCCACCGAGGACGGGCTTTCGCCGTCGGTGCGGAGCGCCAGCACGAAGTTGACGCCGTCCTCTTCCAGCATCTGCGGGAAGTCGTCGCCGTCTCGCGCGGTGGCGAGGATGAGCCCGTCGACGCCCCGGTTGAGTAACGTCTCCGCCGCTGCCCGGTCGGCCTTCGGCGTGTCGCCGGTGGTGGCGACGATGGCGAACATACCGGCGCGCGATGCAGCCCGGGCAAGCTCCTCGTACAACATGGCCATCACCGTGTCGGTCAGGCGCGGCACGATCACGCCGACCGTCATGGTCCGCCCTCGCCGCAGGCTGGCGGCGGAGGCATCCCGCACGTATCCGAGCGCGTCGGCGGCCTGCCGCACGCGGCGGGCGGTGTCGCTTTCGGAACGTGGCATGCGCTCGTCGAGCATGCGCGAGACGGTCGATTTGGAGACCCCCGCCGCCGCGGCGACATCGTGCAGCGTAACGCGTCCCTTCCCCTGCCGCAGCGGATGTCCTCCTCCGTCTCTCAACGCCCTGTCTTTTGTGCCTGGCATATCGTTTCTCCCGGCTTCAGAAATTATGAATTCGTCTGTTGACTTCCTTGGCAATCTAACTCATCATGGGAACGTTCCCAAGAACGATTTCATGGAAATTTTTTGCGATTGCCCGTTCGGGGATTTTATTTTGACCCAGATTGGGAACGTTCCCATTATCGTTCCCAAAAGAATGCGTGTACCAGAAACGAACCACAGGAGATCATCATGTCCGACATTCTTAACCTTCGCGGCCTCAACCCCGCCCCCGTCACCGCCTTCACCCGAGAGGGCGACGTCGATCACGACGCCAACACCCGGGTTGCCAATTGGCTCGCCTCCGTCCCCGGCGTCACCAGCCTGGTCATCCTCGGCCATGCCGGCGAGGGCACCTTCCTGACTTCGGAAGAGCAAGTCGCTCTCGTCCGCACCTACCATGAGGCGGTCGGCGACCGGCTGCCGATCGTCGCCGGCATCACCGGTGAGGGCACGAAGGTAGCTGCGGAAGAGGCGAAACGCGCGGCTGACGCCGGCGCCACCGGCGCGCTGGTCTACCCGTCGCACGGCTGGCTGCGATTCGGCTTCCAGGACGGCGCGCCTCAGGAACGCTATAAGGCGATTTACGAGGAATCCGGCCTGCAGTGCATCCTGTTCCAGTATCCGGACAACACCAAGGCGACCTACAACCTCGATACCCAGCTTGAAATAGCGGCCCAGCCGGGCGTCATCGCGACCAAGAACGGCGTGCGCAACATGCGTCGCTGGGACACGGAAATCCCCGTCATCCGCCGCGAACGCCCCGAGCTTCAGATCCTCACCTGCCACGACGAGTACCTGCTGCACACCATGTTCGACGTCGACGGCGCGCTGGTCGGATACGGCAGCCTCGCCCCCGAGCCGCTGGTCGAGCTGATCGAAGCCGGCAAGGCGCAGGACTATGCGAAGGCCAAGGAAATTCACAGCCGGCTCTTGCCTGTGACCAAGGCGGTCTATCACCGCGGCTCGCACATGGAAGGCACGGTCGCGCTCAAGATCGGCCTCGTCCATCGCGGCATCCTGGAGCACGCTACCGTGCGCTCGCCGTTGCGCCCGCTCGCGCCCGGCGCGGACCGGGAGATCACCGACGCGCTGGACCGGGCCATGCTGTCGGCGGCGCAGACCCCGATGGCGGCGTAACTATCTCCACACAAAAAAAACGAGGGGCGGGTTTAGAACCCGCCCTTTCGATTCTGCCCGCCTGTTCCCGCATATCCTGCTTTGGCCTACTCTACCCTGCACAACACCGAACAGAGGGAGACGGACCATGGCGCTGCTGATCAACAATGACGTAACCGCCCGCGTGCTCGACATGCAGGATGCGGTCGATGCGATGGAGAAGGTTCTGAAACAGTACGCCCAGGGGCTGGCGACGTTTCAGCCGCGCACCGATCTGTGGGCGCCGACGGCGACCGACGGCGACTATTACCGCTGGGGATCGCTGCTGGGCGCGATGTACGACCCGCCGACGCTGGCTCTGCGCTTCAAATCCGACATCCTGACCTGGACCGAGTACGACGACGCGGTCACCGAGGAATGGCACAACATGGAGCCCGGCACCTATTGCGGTTTCATCATCCTGATCGACATGTCGAACGGCGAGATCATCGCGCTGATGAATGACGGCATCATCCAGCACGCGCGGGTGGGCGCGACAGCAGGCGTCGGCGCGAAATACCTGGCGCGAGAGGATGCGTCGGTGCTGGGCGTGGTCGGCTCGGGCGGCATGGCCTACGCCTATACCGAGGCGATCTGCTGCGTCCGCAACATCGAGGAAATCCGCGTGTGGAGCCCGACACCCGCCAACCGCGAAAAATTCGCTGCCGACATGACGGAAAAGCTCGGCATTCCGGTGAAGGTGGTCGACAGCAACCCCGACGTGGCGGACGGCGCCGACATCGTCGCGCTGTGCACGGATTCGCGTACGCCGGTCTACACCGTCGACATGATGAAGGCCCAGAAACCGGGCGGGCTTGTGATCCGCTGCCGCGTCGATGAGCTCGACGAGCCGGTCTACGACGAAGTCGACCGGATCATCGGCAACCAGCAGGAAAGCTACGGCGAGTTCGTTATCGGCTCGCAGCAGGAGCGCGACCGCCGACCGGGCGGCAAGGCCTACCGGCGCCGCTATGAGAAAAACGACTACCCGATGCTGGCCAACGTGATCAACGGCGACGCGGTCGGGCGCGAATCCGATACGCAGACGATTTATTACGACAACAACTCCGCCGGGCTGCAGTTCGCCGCCGTCGGCCGCGTCGTCTACGAAAAGGCGAAGGAAGCGAAGCTCGGCATGAAGATCCCGATGGAGTGGTTCCAGCAGGATATCCGGAACTAGACCGTTTCATATTTTGACGGAACCGGCCCTCTCCCCCACCCGGCCACCCGCAGAATACACACGTTGGGCGGCCGGGTGGGGGAGAGGGCCGGAGCGATTCCACTAAAGTGAAAAACGCTTCAAGAACCGTACGGGCGGAGCCACCGTTACGGATCAGACCGGAAAATAACCGTTCCGGTGAGCCCAGAGCCATGTATAGGCGATGTTCTGGTTGTGGAGCTCCATCATCCCGTAATGGCCGTATTTGGGTACGTGAACGACATGTACCCTGGTGCCCGCGGCTTCGTATTTCCGGCCCATGAAGATCTCGCGCTTGTCCTCGATTTCCTTACCCGCGACCCAGTGGCCCTTGTCGTCGTCGCCGACCATCAACAGCACGGCAATCGATTTCAACCAGTCGGGATCGGGATCCTGAAGGTGGTCGAAATACTCTTCGCGCGGCAGACCGGTGAGGCCCGGATACTGTTCCAGCATGTCGGGCACCACCATATGCTGGTTGTCGCACAGTCCGGTCTTCATCTGCGAACGGACCGGCTCGGCCCATTTCACGAACCCTTCCGCACCGCCCCACGGGCAGATTTCGGGGTCGGACACATAGCCCGCTTTGGCGAAGGCGTCGGGTGACCGTTTCGACATTTCGTCGAGCCCCTTGCGACCGTCGTCTTCCGCGCCGGTTTTATCGCGCCATTCCTTGCGCCACCCGTCCGGCCCGCCGGTTCCCCAGCCGAGCAACCCCGCGACCGTCGCCTTTTTCGTAAACCGGCACAGATGCGCCGCCATCGGCCCGCCGGTCGAATGGCCATGCGCCAGGATACGACGACCTGCCAGATGTTCATCGACCAGCTGGGCCGACCCCTGCAGGATGACATTGAAAGTACATTTCAGATTGCGGTCGTAGATTTCCTCGTCGCTGAGCTTCCGGTCGAGAAGATACCAGGGCTGCCGCTCGGCCACGCTTTCCTTCCAGACGCCGCCCGGAGGATAATGGCCGGGGTAGGTCAGGTTAAGAACCCGAAACCCCTGCGCTGCGAGGATACGCGCAAGCCCGGGCCGTCCGTCAGGCGTGGTGTCCTTGCCATAGGCGCTGCCCGCGCCGCCATGAAACATGACGATGGCGGCGCGCTCATCCGTTTCGGTCTCGGGTTCGTAGAGAATTCCCTGAATATCCCAGTCGTATCCGTTGCGGTTATAGCGCGCGAACACGTCCTTCTGCTTAAACGGCCGGTCCTCGTAGGGCGCAGACATCCGGAGCCATTCGTTCCAGTCGAACCGGAACAGAAGATCGGGTCCGTTGAGAGCATCAAGAAGTCGCGCCACGGGCGCGGGCATTGCTTCTGTCATTTTTATCGATCCACTCCTATTCCGCGGCCTGCGCCGCTTCCTCCACGCCGGACAGAAACTCGCGCAGCATCCCGACGAAAACATCCGGTTTCTCGAACGCGATCTGGTGGCCGATGCCGTCGATGATGCGGTGATCGATGTCGGGATAGGCGGCGGCGATTTCGGCGACCTGCTCCCTGGGCGCAGACGAATCGTCCGACCCCGCAACAATGAGGCCGGGGCATTCGAGCGGACAGGTAAAATCGAAGATGTTGCAGCGCACCAGCGCCTTAAAGAGTTTGGTGTAGCCGGGCACCTGCATGCCCTTCGCGAACTCGACCGCTGCAGCCACGGCAGCCGGGTCGGCGTTGGGCGAGAGCGATTTGGGTGTGCGCGTCTCAGCCATCTTTTCCGGTCCGACCTCTTTCAGGTCTCGAATTCTTGCGGCGATGGCGGCCTCCTGCTTGTCCTTCGGGTCGGCGCCGTTGCCGATCACCGCTTCGGCCAGCGTCAGGCTGAGCAGCTGATCGCCGTAATTCTTATGGAATGCCGCGGCGATGCAGGTGCCGACCGAATGGCCCATAAGGTGGAATTCCTCAAGACCCAGCGCATCCGTGAAATCCTTGGCGACGCCCATATATGCGGCGATATCGGGATCGTCCGCCGGCATTTCCGACGATTCGCCGTAGCCGGGCGCGTCCCAGCCGATCACCCGCCAGCGGTTGGACAGGTCCTCATATTGCGGCGCCCAACTTTCCGACCGGCCGCCAAGACCGTGCAGGATCACCAGCGGCGTCCCCTCCCCCGCCTCGCGGTAGCTGACAACGCGCCCGCCGCCGATCTCGATTTTTTTCAGGTCTGGCGTCGCCATTCTTTCACCCTCTACCGGTTTCCGTTCTGGAGAGTATGCCAAGCCGGATAGAATTTGTCAGGCGGCCGAATCCGCTTGACCGACTCCGGAATCGGGTCTCACCATTGCTTATCATTTCAGCAGATCTCGGGAGAACCGGCCCATGCACAGGTTTTTGTATACCGCTCTGGCGGGCGTTCTTTTCTGTACGGGTTTTTCGACCGATGCCGAAGCCCAGCGACACGGCGGGACGCTGCCGGACGGAGAAGGCAAGGAGCTTGTACAAGCCATTTGCACGGGCTGTCACGGGCCTCGTCAGATCCTCAGCTCCTCGGGTTACACGAAGGAACAATGGCCGCAGCTCTTCGGCACAATGACCGATCTTTCGGAAGCGCCGAAAGAGCGCGCTGCCGTTCTGGCATACCTGGCCAGACATTTTCCGCCGAATGAAAAGAACGCGCCGAAGCTGATCGACGGTCCGGTGAAGGTCTCCTTCAGGGAATGGGTAGTGCCGACTTTGGGGCAGAGAGCGCGCGATCCCGTCGAGGCGCCCGACGGGTCGATCTGGTGGGCCGGCCAGTGGGCCGATCTGGTCGGACGGATCGATCCGAAAACCGGCGCGATGAAGGAATATCCCCTGCCGGTCGGCTCCAAGCCGCACAGCGTCCTGCTCGATAACGAGGGCGGTGTCTGGTACACGGGCAACAAGAACGCGACCATCGGCAAGCTCGACCCCGCAACCGGGAAGGTCACCGAATTCGACATGCCCGCAGGGGTGAAGGACCCGCACACCGCGATTTTCGACAGACACGGAATCATGTGGTTCACCACCCAGCACAGCAACATGGTGGGGCGGCTCGACCCGAAGACCGGCGAGGTAAGGGCGAAGAAGATGCCGCGCCCCCGCTCCAGGCCCTACGGCATCAAGATCGACGCCTCCGGCGCTCCCTGGGTAGCCTGCAACGGCAGAAACTGTCTGGTGCGGATCGACCCGAAGACGATGGAGCTGAGAGAGGTGGTGCTGCCTCACAGGAGGACCACCGTTCGCCGGCTCGACATCGCGGAGGACGGCGCCATCTGGTACGTCAATTCGGGGCGTGGGCGGCTGGGCCGCTATAACCCTAAATCCGGCGAGATCCGCGAATGGGCCTCGCCCAGCGGACCCAAATCGCATCCTTACGCCATCGCCATCCAGGGCGGCGCGGTCTGGTACAACGAATCCCGCAAGCGGCCGGACGCGCTGGTAAGGTTCGACCCCAGGACTGAGAAATTCCAGAGCTGGCCGATCCCGTCAGGCGGGTTCCATGCCGGAATCATCCGCCACATGCGAACCACGAAGGACGGCGGGCTGATCATCCACCAGAGCAGCACCAACCGGATCATCAAGGTCACCATCGACGGCGAGGGGATGTAGGACCACCGGATGACGGCGGGCGCTCATTTTATTCTCGTCATGCCCGGGCTCAGACCCGGGCATCTTTTTGGGACTGCGCGCGGCCTCGACAAGATCGCCGGGACTAGCCCGGCGATGACAGCTTCGATTGAGGTGACTCTTATCTCCCCGCGTTGACAAGCGCGCCCTTGCCGCCATGATGCTTCCACGCTGATTTTACGGAAAAGGAAGCATCAGATGGCCGGACAGGTCGACGAATTCGCGGGGGTCAAACTGCCGCGCTCTCCCGTTTACGGCACCAAGGCGATGGTGGTGTCGGGGCACAGCCTGGCCTCCACCGCGGGGCTCCGCATGCTGGATGCAGGCGGCTCACTGGTCGATGCGATGATCGCCACCTCCGCGGTGCTTACCGTTGTGCTGCCGCACGCAACCTCACTCGGCGGAGACGCCTTCATCATCCATCACGACGCGAAGAGCGGAAAGACGCAGGGACTCAACGCTTCCGGGGCGGCGCCCGCCGGGGCGACGCCGGACTATTTCAGCGACGGGATGACCGTCCACGGGCCGGATGCGGCCTCGGTGCCGGGCATCGTGCGCGGCTGGGAGAGGCTGCACCAGAAGCACGGCAAAAAGCCCTGGAAGGAGCTGTTCGCCGACGCCATCGACCTCGCGGAGAACGGCCATCCCCTGTCGCGGGTGCTGGCCGGCGCGCTGCGCCTGTTCGACCATGTCGGCAAGGACCCCGGCTGCGCGGCAGTCTACATGCGGGGCGGCAAGCCGATGTCGGGCGGCGAGATCGTCAAACAGCCGGCGCTGGCCGAAACCCTGCGCGACATCGCCGAGAACGGCAGCGCCACCTATTACGAGGGACGTATCGCGAAGTCGCTGGGCGAATACTGTCAGGCCAATGGCGGGCTGATGTCGGCGGCGGATTTCGAAGGCTACGAACCCGAATGGGTCGACACGATCCACACCGGTTACCGCGATCTCGACGTCCACGTCATGCCGCCGAATTCATACGGCATCCTGATGCTGATGCAGCTCAACGCCATCGACCATCTGCCGCAGGACGCCTTTACCGGCGCGGATGCGGACCGGCTGGCATATCTGATGGCGGCCGCGCGCGTCGCGTTCGACGAAGGCCAGCCCTTTATCTGCGATCCTGCCGTGCACGCCCCGCCCATCGAGGAACTTCTCGGCGGGCAGATGACGGGAAAGATGCAGCACGCGGTGACCAATGCGATGCCCGGCGCGCACCGACCGCCTGGCGTCGGCGGCACGTCCTGCATCACACTGATGGACGGCGACGGCAACGCGATTTCCGTCGTCCAGAGCGTGTTCCACGTGTTCGGCTCGGCCTTCCTCGATCCCGGCACGGGCATATTGCTGAACAACCGTATGACCGGCTTCGTCACCGATCCGGCGCACCGCAATGTGGTCGCGCCGGGCAAACGCCCGTCGCACACGCTCAACCCGGTCATGGCGTTCCGGGACGGAAAGGTGAAGTACCTGCTGACCACGCCGGGCGGACCGGCCCAGACGATATCCAACGTCCAGATGCTGACCAACATGGTGGACCGGGGGATGGAAATCTCCGCCGCCATCGAGGCGCCACGCTGGACCATCGACGGGCAGGCCAACCTGCTGATCGACGACGAGTTCCCGGATACGGTCGGGAATGAGCTGAAGGACCGCGGCTACGAGGTGGGGCGCGCCTCCGGCGCCTCCTATTTCGGCTCGTCGAAATGCATAGAGGTGCTTGCCGACGGCGTAATGGCGGGTGCGGCCGATCACCGGCGCGAGGCCTATGCCGCCGGAAGGTAATAGCGCGCCGCTGCTGATCCGCAATGCTCGGGTCATAACCTGCGACGCGGATTTTTCCATCCATGACTCCGTCCTGATCGACGGAGACCGCCTTGGCGCGGTCGGCCCTGCGGCAACGCTGGCCAGCAAAAACCCGGATGCGCGCACACTCGACGCCGGCGGCCGGGCGATCATACCGGGCCTGATGGACGGGCATGCTCATCTCGACCGCGAGGGGCTGAAATCGGTCTACCCGTCTCTGGCGGGCTGCGCATCCATCGGCGACATTCTGGAGCGGATCGAAAAACTGGTCGCCGACGCCGAGCCTGGCGACTGGATCGTCACCATGCCGATCGGCGAGCCGCCCTACTATTTCGGCGTGCCCGGCAATCTGGCCGAGAAGCGCTTCCCGACGCGGCACGAGCTGGATTCCGTCTCGCCCGACAACCCGGTCTATATCCGGCCGATCTGGGGGTACTGGCGGCACCAGCTGCCGATCAGCTCGGTCGCCAACACAAAGGCGCTGGAAAGCGCGGGTCTGGCCGCGCCGCCGGGCGAACTGCCGGAGACCATTGTTTTCGAGACCGACGGCGGCGGGCAGCTGACCGGCGTGATCCATGAGCACAGCTTCATGCCCATCGTGGAGCTGGCGTATTTCACCGCCATGCCCCGCTTCGGCGCGGCGGAACGCGTCGCCGGGCTCAGGCGCTCGATGGAGATCTATAATTCGACCGGCACCACCAGCGTCTATGAGGAACATGGCTGCGCGCGCGAACTGATCGACGCCTGGAGGACGGTCAACGCGGCGGGCGAAGCGACGGTGCGAGCGAGCCTTGTCTACAGCCCGTCCTGGCATTTCGCGGATAAGGGCGCCTATGAAGACGCGATGGCGCGCTGGACCGGCAGCGTCGGCGGCAATCAGGGAACAGGCGACGAATGGCTCCGGGTCGCGGGTATCTTCGCCGATTTCGGGATCGAGCCCGACAATATGCTGCGGGCCCGGGCCGCGCCTTATACCGGCTGGTCGGGCTTCAACTACGACAGCGGCGTGCCGCGCGAAAAAATGGTCGATTTCCTGACCGCGCTGGCAAAGGCGGACATTCGCTCAAACGCGATCTGGATGGAATTCCTGCCGCTCTACGAACAGGTGAACGGAAAGGTGCCACTGGCGGGCCGCCGCTGGATCATGGGGCATCTCGACCGCGCAAACGACGATCAGATCGCGTCTCTGGCGGATATGGGAATCGCCATGACGTCGCACACCAACCGTTATGTTTACAAGCACGGCGCCATCTTCCGCGACCGGATCGGCGCGGAGCACGAAAACGAGATCGCGCCGCTGAAATCGGTGCTGGAGGCCGGCATCCATATCGGGCTCGGCACCGACAACGTGCCGACCACCCTGTGGTATCCGATCTGGCAGGCGGTAACGCGCTACAACATGGATATCGACGGACCGATCGCCCCCGACCAGGCGCTGACCCGCGAGCAAGCGCTCCGCTGCGCCACCATCGAAGCGGCGCATTTGACCTTCGAGGAGGAGATCAAGGGCTCCCTTGAGCCCGGCAAGCTGGCAGACCTTGCCATCCTGAGCGACGACCCGCTGACCTGTCCGGAAAACGACCTCAAGGACATTACATCTGAGCTGACGGTGGTCGGCGGGAGAATCGTCCATGACACCGGAATTGTCGGCCCATGAAAATCAGCGAACTCGACACGCCGGTGCTGCTGGTCGACGAAGACGCCTTCAACCGCAATCTGAAGCGCATGCAGACAATCGCCGCCGACGCGGGGATTGCCTATCGCCCGCACGCCAAGGCGCATAAATCGCCCGAGATCGCGAAAATCCAGCTCGCCCACGGGGCCTGCGGCGTGTGCTGCGCCAAGCTGGGCGAGGCTGAGGTGATGGTCGCCGGCGGCATTGAGGACATCCTGATCACGACGCCGGTGATCGGTCCGTCCAAGCTGATACGGCTGATGGATATCGCGAGCCGGGCGAAGGTAACCGCTGTCGTCGACAATGCCGCGAACGTCGCCGAGATGGCGAAGTTCGCACATATCGCGGGCGTCAGGTTCGGCGTCGTCGTGGAAGTCGACGTCGGACAGAACCGCTGCGGCGTGCAGCCGGGCGAACTGGCGCTGGCTTTGGCGCGCGCGATCAAGGACGAGCCCTGGCTCGAATTCCACGGGCTGCAGGGCTATCAGGGCGCGATCCAGATGACGGCGTCGTTCGAAGACCGCAAGGCGGCGGCGGATAGGGCTCTGGGTCTGTTGACGGGGACTGCCGAACTGTTGCGCGCGAACGGGATAGAAGTACCGGTGCTGACCGGAGGCGGCAGCGGCACATCGGTCATCGACGCCGCGGCGGGCGGGCTGACCGAGCTGCAGCCTGGCGGCTACCTGTTCATGGATTCGCGCTACCGGCAGGTCGAATGGGACGACGGCAACATTATCCCGTTCGAACAGTCGCTGACCCTTCTGGCGGGCGTCATCTCGCGTCCCGCACCCAACCGGGCCATCCTCGACATGGGGCTCAAGGCGGTGAGCTCCGACGGCGGCCCGCCGGTGCCGCTCGATCTGCCCGGCGCGGATTTCCGCTTCGCCGGCGAAGAACACGGCGAACTGGTCTGGTCCGGCGGTGACTGCCCTCTCGCGCTCGGCGACCAGGTCCGCTTCGCACCGACCCACTGCGACACGACGGTGAACCTCTACGACCGGTTCATCTCCTACTCGGGCGACGACGTCACTGGCGTCTGGGAGATCGCCGCAAGAGGGCGTGTGCAATAGCCAGCAACCGACGGCGCCGACCTTCCGGAAGCGCCCTGGTAGCCGGGATCTTTGTCGAGGGCCCGCTTCTCAATATCCGCCGTCCCACCGGCAAATTCAGAAGGCGAATTTTGCCATTGTCGTCTCCCTGAAAGTGGTTTTATGTCTCTTTTCACCAGCGCTGTTCCGCGCCGAACGACATCAAATTGCCGTAATCGGCGGCGATTCATTATGCGTATGAATTCAGGATCCGAGAGATGACCGCAAAGCTACGCCCCGTACTGACAATCGCCATCGTGGCCGTTTTCGGCTGGATCACCGCCGCGTGCCAGCAGGCGCCGATCACCGGGCGCGACCAGTTCATCATCATGTCGGACGCGCAGGCCAATGCGATGGGGCTGCAGGCCTATCATCAGATCCTGTCGAAGGCGAAGCTGAGCACCAACCAGGAGCACATCAGCCGTGTGCGTACCATCGGCCAGCGAATCGCAAATGTCAGCGGCCAGTCGGACTTCAAGTGGGAATTCAACGTAATTGAGGACAAGACGCCCAACGCGTTCGCCCTGCCGGGCGGCAAGGTCGGCGTCCACACCGGACTATTCACCGTGGCGAAGGACGATAACCAGCTTGCCGCCGTCATGGCGCACGAAGTTGGGCATGCGATCGCACGCCACGGATCGGAACGGATATCGACCCAGATGGCGGTCCAGTTCGGCCTCATCGGGCTTAGCGTCGCGGCGGGACAGAAATACGCGCCGGCGATCAATATCGCGGCCGGGCTTTCGACGCTCGCCATCGTGCTGCCCCATACCCGCACGCAGGAATCTGAAGCCGACCATGTGGGGCTGATTCTGATGGCGAAAGCTGGATACGACCCGCGCGCGGCGGTGCCGTTATGGGAGAATTTCAAGAAGGCGGGCGGCCCTCGCCCGCCGGAATTCCTCTCGACCCATCCCGCGCCCCAGACCCGAATCGACCGAATCAGGGAGATTCTGCCCACCGCGATGAAAATCTATAACCGGACGCAGCAGAAACAGGTCCGGACACTCCCTGTCGGCACAAACGGCCCGGTTTGACAGGCGGCAACCGCTTTCCCATCATCGTCCTCTGAAAAACAGAAAATCAGACAGAAAATCAGGGGGCATTCATGGCCAGATCGGCTGCCGATATTTTTAACGCGAAATCCATCGCCATCGTCGGCGCGACCGACAAGTCGCACTGGCCGAGAAACATCTACGCCAACCTGACCGAGTCGGGGTTCGAGGGAAGGATCTTCCCGGTCAACCCGAAGCGCGACGAAATATTCGGCATCCCCTGCTACCCCGACCTCGCCTCGCTGCCCGAACCGGCGGACCTCGCCCTGATGATCATCCCGGCCGACGCGGTCGAGGGCGCGCTGCGCCAGGGGGTGGAGAACGGCCTTAAGGCAGCGGTGGTTTACGCCGCCGGGTTCGGCGACGGCGGACGCGAACATTCGCTCAAGCGCGGCGCGGCCTTCCGCAAGACGCTCGACGAACTCGATATCGCGGTGTGCGGCCCCAACTGCATGGGGCTCGCCGGCATTCGGCAGAAGCTTTACTGCTACCCGCACACCCATGTGAGCGGGATGACGCCCGGCCCGGTCGCTCTGGTAACGCAGTCCGGCGGCACGCTGAGCTATTTCGTCAATTGCGCGCAGGAACGCGGGCTGAAATTTTCCTACGCCATATCGTCGGGCAACGAGCTGAGCCTCGACCTCGCCGACTATGTCGATTTCCTGGTGGACGACCCGGACACGGAACAGATCTGCCTGTTTATCGAGGGCATCCGCCGGCCCGACGCCTTCATGAAGGCTGCCGGGCGCGCGCTGAAAGCCGGCAAGCCGGTGATCGCCATCAAGACCGGAAAATCGCAGAAATCGCGCGAAGCCGCCGCGTCGCATTCCGGCGCGGTGGCGGGCGATTACGCAGCTTACGAGGCGATGTGCGAACGTTACGGCATCATCGCCTGCGAAACCGTCGAGGAGATCATCGAGGTAACGCTGGGCTTCCAGCAGAGGCGGCTGCCCAAAGGACCGGGAATTGCTTTCATGACCACGTCCGGCGGCACGGTCGATCTGCTGCACGATTACTGCGAGCAGGAGAACGCGGTGGTGCCGGAACTCAGCCCCGAGACCGTCGAGGCGGTCCGCGAATTCGTGCCCGCCGACTGCCATATCCGCAACCCGATCGATACCGGCGCACCGGTAGGCCGTTCCGGGCGGTCCTCGCCCATCGAAATCTGCAAGGCTTTTGCGCGCGACCCGGCGGTCGACATGGTGGCCTGGTGCAACAACATGCCGGGCACGGCGCGGAGCGCCGGTCAGGCAGACCAGATCAAGGAGTTGCTGGCCTCGACCGACAAGCCGGTGATCTCTTTCGCGCGCATGCCGCATAACATCCCCGACGGCGGGCTTGATTTTCAGGAAGACACCAACATGCCCTTTGTCCAGGGCACGCGTACCGGCGTCAGGGTGATGAACGCTCTGTGGTTTCATGCCTCGCGACGGGGCCGGGAGATCGCCGCCCTGCCCGCGCCGGCAGGCAAGGCGGAAAACTGTGCAGGCGACGCCCTGCAGGCCGCGCTGGCGGAGGCCGGCGTCACCCCGCCGCGATCGGCGATGGCCGCTGATGCGGATGACGCAGGCAGAGCCGCCGCCGGGATCGGTTTTCCGGTCGCGGTGAAGATCGTCTCCCCCCAGGCCAGCCACAAGACCGAAGTGGGCGGCGTCGCGCTCGGGCTCGACAGCGCGGACGGCGTCGTCGCGGCGGCTGCCGCAATGGCGGAGAAACTCAAAGCCATTGATCCATCGGCGACAATCGACGGGTTCCTGGTGCAGGAAATGGTTTCGGGCGTGGAGGTCCTGCTGGGCGCGCGCGACGATGCGCTATACGGCCCCATGCTGGTGATCGGCACCGGCGGGGTGATGGTCGAGCTGATGCGCGACGTGGCGCTCAAGCTGCTGCCGGCGACGGAAGACGATGTCCGTGCGGCTATCGACGGGCTGAGGCTCAAGGATCTGCTGGCCGGCTTCCGCGGCGCGCAGCATGCCGACACCGACGCGCTGGTCAAAGCCGCCGTCGCGTTCGGCGATTTCTATCTCGACCACCGGACCTGGCTGGCCGATATCGAGATCAACCCGCTGATGGTCCTGCCCAAGGGACAGGGCGTTCGCGCCGTGGATGTACGGACGGTGGGGCGCTGATACCGAGCCGCGTCCTTCGAGACGCCGGGCCAAAGGCCCGGCTCCTCAGGACGAGGTGACTTTCTGTGGCAACAAAAAGCCCCTCATCCTGAGGAACGAGCGTAGCGAGTGTCTCGAAGGATGCTTTTCCGACTAATCGGGCTTACCGCCGACGAGCGGACTTCTTGCCGGCCTTTTTCTTGGCCGCCTTTTTTACAGCTTTTTTCGCGGACTTTTTGCCGCTCTTTTTCGGCGCGTCCTTCAACGCAAACGGCTCGAAGGTCGGCTTATAGCTCTTTTCGTCAAGGAACTGGCTAAGTCCCGTATTGTAGGAATCCTCGGTATCTCCCACCTTGATCGCCTGTCCCTTGGCGGCGAGATAATCGTAGGACTGGTCGAAATCCATCGTCCGGACCTGGCGTACCGCATGCTTGGTAGCGCGCAGCACGGCCGGGCTTTTCGCCATCAGCTTCTGGGCAAGCTCGACGGTCTTGCTGACGAGCTGGCTCTTGGGCACCGAGAAATTGATCAGGCCTATACGTTCGGCTTCCTTCCCGTCGAACGGATCGCCAAGGCACGCATAGTAGAGGGCGTGACGCGGCAGAATGGTATCCGACACCACCTTGGAGACCAGCGCGCCCGGCAGGATTCCCCAGTTCACTTCCGACAGGGAAAACACCGTATCGTTCGCCGCGACAACGAAATCGACCGCGCAGAGCTGCATGAAGGCGCCGCCGACGCAGTAGCCCTCGACCATCGCGATGGTCGGCTTGTCGTACTTGTATAACCGTTCCCAGCGCCAGCGGTTGGCGGCTTCCGCCGCTGCCTTGCGACCGCGCGGATTCTTTTCGTTCTCGCGGAAGAATTCCTTGAGATCCTGACCGGCGCTGAAATAACCGCCATTGCCTGCGATCACGACACAGCGCACCTCGGGATCGGTTTCGAGCTCCTTCAGCGTTTCGTCCATTTCGAAATGGAGCTGCGGGCTCATCGCATTTCGCTTCTCCGGCCGGTTAAGCAGCACCCACGCGATGCCGTTCTTCTTTTCGACCTTTACGCATTCAAGTTTCTTAGCCGCCATTTTGTCCTCCGTTTGTGCGGTTTTGAATCGCCCCAGCCCTCTCCCCCTCCCGACCACCCAACGAGAGTATCCTGTGGGTGGTCGGGAGGGGGAGAGGGCCGGCGCAGTTAGTCGTCAAATCCTCATCCGTATTCGCGATAAAACGCACGCGCAATCACCATGCGCAATATTTCGGGCGGGCCCTCGGTGATCACCATCGACCGGGAATCGCGCCACAGTTTTTCGATCGGAAGGTCGGTGGTCAGCCCGATTCCGCCATGTACCTGCATGCATCGATCGCTGGAGCGAAAGGCGTGTTCGTCGCCCTTCACTTTCGCCATGTAGGAATCGTAGCGGATATCTTCGCCTGCATCGAACCGGGCGGCGACATTATAAACGAACAGCCGGAGCGACTTGGTCTCCATCCAGGTGTCGACCATCATGGTCTGGACGGCCTGCCGCGCGGAGAGCTTCTGGCCGAACGTCTCGCGCTGGTTGGTATAGCTGCCCGCCAGCTCCATACAGCGTTCGGCGACGCCGATGCCCCGCGCGGCGTGCCGCATGCGCCCGGCGGTGATCCAGGCCTGACCGAACTTGAAGCCCTCGCCTTCCTCGCCGATGCGGTTTTCGACCGGCACCCGCACGTCCTGGAACGACATCTCCCACGGTCGGTCGTCCATCATGGTCTGCTGCGGGCGAACGAGTTCCACGCCGGGCGTTTCCATATCGACCAGGAAAGTCGAGATACCGCCGCGCGATCCCTTCTCGCGGTCTGTCGCCGCCTGTACCTGCGCGAAATCCGCCTTGTCGGCGCTGGTGATGAACCGCTTGTAGCCGTTGATGACGTAATGATCGCCGTCCCGTACCGCGGTCGTCCGCATGCCGCCCGGGTCGCCGCCGGCATCCGGCTCGGTCTGCGCGAAACAGCCGCGAAGCTCTCCGCGCAGAGTGGGGAAGAGATAGCGTTCCTTCTGTTCTTCGTTGAGATAGTAGAGGATCGGGCTGACCACCGGACCGAATATGTGGCCGCCGCGCGTCGGAATGGCGATGGTGCGGCCCATCTCCTCCCACACCACGCAGCGCGCCAGCAACCCCATTCCGAGCCCGCCATATTCTTCCGGTACGTCGAACATCCACAGTCCGATCTTTTTTGCACCTTCTTCGAACCGTTCACGATAGTCGGGCTTGAGCTGGTGCCCCTCATAGGCTTCACGCTCTACCGGAATAATTTCCCGGTCGACGAAACGGCGTACCGTTTCCTTCAGCATGCGCAATTCTTCGGGCAGTTCGTAATCCATGGTCTTTTCCCCTAGCGAAACACCGGGCGCACATCGACGGCCCGCACGCCCTCGCCTGCAGCGCCGACGATAATCGGATTGACCTCAAGATCGGCCAGATGGTTGCGATGTTTGAGGAACAGGTCCGACAGTCCGGTCATCGCCTCAATCAGCGCACCGGTATCGCGCGCCGGCCGACCGCGGAACTCCCCGAGCAGCGCCTTGCCGCGCAGCTCTTCCAGCATGGCGGCAGCATCGTCCGCCGTCACCGGCAGCATGCGGAAAGCGATATCGCGCATCGCCTCGACCGCCACGCCGCCGAGGCCTGCGATCATGAACGGGCCGAACTGGGGATCTTCGCATACGCCAAGGATGACCTCGACGCCGGATACCATCTCCTGCACCAGGAACCCGTCGATTTTTGCCGACGCATCGTGCGCCGCCAGCCGCGCCGCCATTTCTTCCGCCGCCGCGGTTACCGCGTCTGCATCCTTCAGCCCCACGGCGACGCCGCCGACTTCCGTCTTGTGGCTGGCCTGGGGCGACACGATCTTCACGACCACCGGAAAACCGATTTCTGCGGCGGCCTTCGCCGCCCCCGCAGCATCTTTCGCCAGAATGCTTCGCGGCGGCGTCAGGGCCGCTTCCTGCAACAGGGACTGAAACGCCTCGCCTTCGAGGTCCTCACGATTGCCCGCAGGTTCGGGAAGAACAGACACGCCACGGCGCAATGCGGCGGAATAGCCGATCAGCGCCTGCAGCGACCGTACTGCGGTGGGCAAGGTCTGAACGAAGGGCAGCCCGGCCTTCTCCTGGAAGGCAACCCCGTCGGGCGTAACGTTCTGGGACACGCGGGTATAGGCAATAACCGGCTTGTCGGTGCCCTCGACCACATCGGAAAAGATCGTGTGATCAGACGTGTCGTCCGGCGAGGACGGGAGCTGTCCCTGCATGGCGAAGACATCGATACCCGGATCATTGACTACCGACAGGCAGACCTTCGTCACATCCTTGAGGCGCGACGCGATGCCCGCGCCGCAATCGATCGGATTCTGCCCGGAAAGTCCGGGGTCGATCAGCTCTTCGATCGCTGCGACGCTGTCCGGACCGATGACGCCCATTGTCGCATTCTCGTCCTCGACATAATCGAGGAACAGCCCCTTGCCGCCGCCGGAATAGCCGGCCATGCCGATATTCGGACCCGCGGCCCAACGGCGCTGTTTGAGCACCAGGCAGATGTCGATCATCTCGTCCAGGGAATAGGCGCGGATCACGCCGTACTTGCGGCACACTGCCTCGAACACGGCATCGTCGCTGGAGAGCGCACCGGTATGGCTCTGCGCCGCCGCCTGCCCTGCCGCGCTGCGGCCGAGCTTGACCATGACGATGGGTTTCTCGGCTTCCAGCGCGCGCCGCGCAGCTTCCATGAAGGCTTCCGGCCGGCGAATGCCTTCGACCATGCAGGCGATCATCTGCGTGTCGGGATCGTCGACCATGAAGTTGACGTAGTCGGCCAGATCGAGATTGAGCTCGTTACCGGACGAAACCGCGTAGGAGAACCCGAGTCCCCGCTGCGCCGCGCGCTGGAGCCAGAACATGAAGGTGCCGCCCGACTGGAACACCACGCCGAGCGATCCCAGCGGCATGCCGCGGATGCGCACCGCCGGATAGAACAGCATGTTTTTCACGAACGACATCGCGCCCATGCAGTTGGGCCCGCACACCACCAGACCCTTGTCCTCGCACAGCGCCCGCACCGCGTCGGCGCGCTTGGCGCCTTCCTCGTCGCCGCCCTCACCGAACCGGGCGGCATAGATCAGCGCGGATTTGAGTCCGTGCGCGACACCGTCAGCGAGAACGTCGGGGATGGCTTCCGCCGGCACGATGGTCAGCGCCAGATCGACCGGTTCCGGCAGGGAAGCGAAATCGGGATAGACCTTGCGGCCCCACAGCTCGTCCCGGCGCGGATTGATCAGATATACCTCCGCCGGAAAATCGGCGAATTCAAGATTGGCGAAGATCGCTTTCGGCCACCCGCCGGCGCCGGTTTCGGACGCACCCACAATGGCCACGGAACGCGGGCGGAAAAACGGCTCGGCTGACCGGAACACGGTGTTCATTCTCCCTGATTTCGCCGGATCGGCTTTATTTGTTTTATTGAGCGTCAGTAAAGGTCTCTTTTTGAAACCCGTCAACCGGCAGTGAAGAGGTCAGGCGCTGGCAATGAGCGGGTTCAAGGCTGAAATCTGGACGGGACTCAGGGTGATTCCTTGACATGGGAATCGCGCTACCTCATCTTGCCGGAAGACGGGATTGGATCAATCCCCCGGGAGGCGCCGCGCGGTCGAAAGCGCGGCGGGCAGGAACAGAGTTTGCCGGCGTCGCTTCTTTTCAACCGTTCTTCAACGCGCCTGATTACGGCCGTCACCTGCATGGCCGTCATCGCAATTGCTGACTATGCGTGGATTGGCGGGAATGACAATGCCGAGCGTACGGTGAAGGAAGTCGCGTCCAGGCCGACTCCGCTGCCAGGCGACGCAGTCATCGAGCCGGCCCCGGTCTTTCAGCCACCGCCACCGCCGGCCAAAATCGAAAAGGTCGAAACCGTCGGGCGCGGCGATACGCTCATGATCGTGCTGAGGCGTGGCGGCGCCAGCCGTCGCGACGCGCATAACGCCATTGCCGCGCTCCGCAAGGTTTTCAATCCGCGCCGGCTCAACCGAAAACAGGAAATAAGGATTTTCCTGCAGCCGGAATCGAGGATCGATACGACCGGCAGGCTGGTCGGATTCAGCTTCGACCCGTCGGTCGAACGTTCCATCCAGGTCTTGCTCGACGGTGAGGATTACAGGGCGGAGGCGCACCAGCGCATTCTCGATGCGCAGGATGCGGTCGTGTCCGGCAAGATCGAGCACAGCCTTTACGTCGCGGCGGTCAAGGCGGGGCTTACGCCCAACGTTCTGGTCGAGCTGATCCGGCTCTATAGCTGGGATGTCGATTTCCAGCGCGACATCCAGCCGGGCGACGGGTTCACCGTCCTGACCGAGCGGCTGCATTTCAAGGACGGTCGGATCGCCAAGTGGGGCGACATCCTGCATGCCGAACTGGTGCTGAGCGGCAAGCCGGTGCGCATCTACCGTTATGAGACGAAGAAGCACGGCGTCGAATATTTCGATGAGAAAGGCCGCAGCGCCCAGAAGGCGCTGATGAAGACACCGATCGACGGCGCGCGCCTGTCATCAGGGTTCGGCCGCCGCAAACATCCCATTCTCGGCTACACGCGAATGCACAAGGGGATCGATTTCGCCGCGCCGCGCGGCACGCCTATCTATGCTGCAGGCAACGGGACCGTCGTCTATTCGGGACGAAAGGGCGGTTTCGGAAAGTACGTGAAAATCCGTCATAACGACACATACGAGACCGCCTACGCCCACATGAACGGCTACGCGCGCGGCATCCGCCAGGGTGCGCGCGTCCGTCAGGGTCAGGTGATCGGCTATGTTGGCTCGACCGGACGTTCCACCGGCCCGCATCTGCATTACGAAATCCATCGCAACGGTCAGCAGGTCAATCCTCTGAGGATCAAGCTGCCGTCCGGTCGCAAGCTCGCGGGAGCGGAACTGAAGCGCTTCGCCGAGATCAAATCCGACATCGACACAAAGCTGGCGGCGATGCCGGGCGTCGCCCGGCATGCCGATTCACGCTGATTTTTCCGCCAGCGCTATATCGCCCGTGAAGAGTTCAGGGGGCCCTCTCCCCCGCCCGGCCACGGGTTCTCGATCTGCCCACCGCCGCCAGCCAACCCAGCGGGCGTTAAGGGTTGGTGTGGCGGCTTAACGTCCGCGGGAACAAACAACCGTGGCCGGGAGGGGGTGAGGGCCGGTACAGCTTTGACCAACAGTCAGGCGGCTTTTGCCTGCTCCCCGTTGATCACCAGCCCGCCTTCTCCGGCGCCGACCGTCACGATATCTCCGTCATGGATGCGGCCTTCGAGCAGGGCAGTGGCCAGCGGGTTCTGGAGATAGGTCTGGATCGCCCGCTTGAGCGGCCTGGCGCCGTAGACCGGGTCGTAGCCGGTATCGGCAAGCCAGCTGCGCGCCGCCGCATCAAGCCGGAGCTCGATCTTGCGTTCGGCCAGCATCGCCAGCAGCCGCTTGAGCTGGATATCGACGATCCCCGCCATGTGCTCGCGGGCGAGCCTGTGGAACAGCAGGATCTCGTCGACCCGGTTGAGGAACTCCGGCCGGAATGCGGCGCGGACGACCTCCATCACCTGTTCGCGGACCTCCGACGAATCGGCGTCCTCCGGCTGGGCGGCGAGAATGTCGCTGCCCAGGTTGGATGTCAGGACGATCAGCGTGTTGCGGAAATCGACCGTGCGGCCCTGGCCGTCGGTCAGCCGCCCGTCATCGAGCACCTGAAGCAGCACGTTGAAGACGTCCGGGTGCGCCTTTTCGATTTCGTCGAACAGGATCACCTGATAGGGCCGGCGGCGAACCGCCTCGGTCAGGGCGCCCCCTTCGTCGTAACCGACATAGCCGGGCGGTGCGCCGATCAACCGGGCCACCGAGTGCTTCTCCATGTATTCCGACATGTCGACGCGGATCATCGCCTGGTCGTCGTCGAACAGGAATTCGGCGAGCGCCTTGGTCAGCTCCGTCTTGCCGACGCCAGTCGGCCCGAGGAAGATGAACGAGCCAATGGGCCGGTTGGGATCCTGCAGCCCGGCGCGAGCGCGCCTGACCGCCTCGCTGACCGCGCGAATGGCCTCATTCTGTCCGATCACCCGCTGACCGAGCGAATCTTCCATCGCCAGCAGCTTTTCGCGCTCGCCTTCAAGCATCTTGTCGACCGGGACGCCGGTCCAGCGAGACACCACGGCAGCGATGTCTGAGTCCTTGACCTCCTCGCGCAGCAGCGAGGTGCTGTCCTCGTCGCCGCTCGAAGCGGCCTTCTGCTCCAGCTCGGGGATGACGCCGTACATCAGCTCGCCGGCGCGGGCCAGATCGCCCTCGCGCTGGGCGCGTTCAAGCGCCTGGCGGGCCTGGTCGAGCTCCTCGCTGACTTTCTGCGAGCCGGCGATCTTCTCTTTCTCCGCCTGCCAGATTTCGGTCAGCCCGTCGGCCTTCGACTGGAGCTCCTCAAGTTCGACCTCCAGCTTCTCGAGCCGGTCCTTCGATCCGCTGTCGGATTCCTTCTTAAGCGCCTCGCGCTCGATCTTGAGCTGGATGATGCGCCTGTCGAGCTCGTCGATCTCTTCCGGCTTGGAATCGACCTCCATGCGGAGCCGCGACGCCGCCTCATCGACCAGGTCGATCGCCTTGTCTGGCAGGAAACGGTCGGTGATGTAGCGGTTGGACAGGGTCGCTGCGGCAACGATCGCACCGTCGGTGATACGAACGCCGTGATGGACCTCGTATTTCTCCTTCAGCCCGCGCAGGATCGAAATCGTGTCCTCGACGGACGGCTGGGAAACGAACACCGACTGGAAACGCCGCGCCAGCGCCGCATCCTTTTCGACATGCTTGCGGTACTCATCGAGCGTGGTTGCGCCGATACAGTGCAGCTCGCCGCGCGCCAGGGCCGGTTTGAGCATGTTGGAGGCATCCATTGCGCCTTCCGACGCCCCGGCGCCGACCAGCGTGTGCAACTCGTCGATGAACAGGATGATCTCGCCCTCGCAGGCGGAGACTTCCTGCAGGACGGCCTTGAGCCGTTCCTCGAATTCGCCGCGGAATTTCGCGCCGGCAATCAGCGCCCCGAGATCGAGCGACATCAGCCGCTTGTTGCGCAGACCCTCAGGCACGTCGCCCTTGACGATCCGCTGGGCGAGCCCTTCGACGATGGCGGTCTTGCCGACGCCGGGTTCGCCGATCAGAACGGGATTGTTCTTGGTGCGCCGCGCCAGAACCTGGACCGTCCGGCGGATCTCCTCGTCCCGCCCGATGACCGGGTCGAGCTTGCCCTCTCGGGCGTGTTCGGTCACGTCGACGGCGTACTTCTTCAGCGCGTCGTATCCGGATTCGGCTGTCGCGCTGTCGGCGGTGCGGCCCTTGCGAACCTGTTCGATGGCGGCGTTCAGGCTCTGCGGCGAAACACCGGCATCGGCCAGTATTTTCGCAGATGGCGTTCCCGCCGACAGAGCGAGCGCCAGCAGAAGGCGCTCGGCGGTGACGAAACTGTCGCCGGCCTTCTCGGCGACCTGTTCGGCCTGTTCGAACAGGCGCGCGGTCTCGGGCGCCAGATAGACCTGGCCCGCGCCGGACCCTTCGACTTGCGGGATAGCGTCGAGCGCCGACTCTGTGCCAGTCAACGCCTTCTTCGCATCACCGCCCGCGGCCCCGACCAGGCCAGCAGCGAGACCTTCCTTGTCGTCGAGAAGAACTTTGAGAATATGCTCGGGCGTCAACCGCTGATGATTGCTGCGTAGTGCGAGCGTCTGGGCGGCCTGAATAAACCCACGGGACCGTTCCGTGTAATTTTCGAACTCCATTTGGCAACTCCCTCCAGAGACATTGCGTAAACTGCCCCCTTAACAGGCGGGCAAACCTCGTTGGCGGGACCCTGAAAGGCGTCCCAACCGATATATGGGAATGACGAGCCCTGCCAGCAAGGCTTCGCACCCGACGCTTCAGACGCGTACGTCAATGCTGGCCAGACCAGCCTGAAGGAAAAATTTGAAGGAATTATTGCCCCGAAGACATTCGGGGTCGACACCCGCTTCCGGGTACGACGCCTGCCTCGCAGGGCCGCGGAACGCCCGTCAGCCGGCGGCGTCGCTCGCTTCAGGCGCTTCGACCGACTGTTCGGCAGCCGGTTCGCGCCGCGGACGGCGGCGGCGCGGACGTGCAGCGCGCGCGGCGATATCCGCAGGGTTCATGCTATCTGCAACAGTTTCCGTGGCCGTTTCTGTGGCCGTTTCATCTGCTGTCGCTGTCGGCGCTGAATCCTCAGCCTTCCCGTCTTCGGCAGCAGGATCGGCAGGTTGCGCCCCGTTTCCGTTAGCGGAAGCCGCCTGCTCGTCGGCACCGTTCTCCGATGCCTGTTGCCGTCCGTTCTCGTTGCTGCGACTGCGGCGGTCGGGGCGGCCCGAATTCTGCCCGGAAATCTGTTGGCCACTCTGATTTGCGTTCTGGTCGCCGTCCTGCCGGTTGGCTTCTGCGCGCGCTTCGGCCGCGGCGCTCATGATACGAAAATAATGTTCGGCGTGCTGATAGTAGTTTTCCGCCATAACCGGATCGCCCGCCGTCGCCGCTTCACGCGCCAGCGTCTGGTATTTCTCGACAAGCTGGCTCGCGTTGCCGCGAACCTTCGCCTCGGGTCCGTTGCTGTCAAAATGCTGGGAGTTCGACTGCCCGCCCCGGCGTCCCCCGTTCCCCCGGCCTCTCATTCGCCGGTTGTTAGGACCTGATCTCATCGTATCGTTCCGATTGTTGTCCTTGATATCGTCTCTTTCGCCCCGCAAGCGAGACAACGCAACCTACTGTCGTCAGTTTCCGGTCAAAATCCCGAAATCTCCCCCGACCGTTTTCAGGACGGCAACAACCAAAACCGGTGGAGAAAGACCGTTACTTACGGTCATTCCTGTCTCTGCATGTGCAGCTGTTTCAGGGTCCAGCGGGCGAGATGCTGTAAGCAGTTCCAATCGCCCTGCAGCTAACCTAGAGCGGATCGCCCTCGTTTCCAACCCTTTTTTTAGGCTGCGGATTCGCCCACCGCATGGACAAAAACACCGGCTCTCGGGATGCCGCCGAGATCGGTGCGGCGCTCGCGCTCGCACAGTCCGGCACATGCAAACAGGTTCGCGATTTCATCCATCTGTCCGGCGCCCGCCTCGACAACCGCCGCGCCGCCGGGCGCAAGGAGCCGGAAGATATCGGGAGCCACAGCGCGATAGGCGTCGAGTCCGTCCGGCCCGCCGTCGAGCGCCAGCACGGGCTCGTATCGCGACACCTCCGGCGCGAGCGCATCGATTGCACCGCTCTCGATATAGGGGGGGTTGCACAGGACCAGATCGAACTGGCCATCGATACCCTGTCCCCACGAACCGATTGCGAATTCAGCTCGGCTCGACAGACCGCTGGCTTCAGCGTTGCGTCTCGCAACCGCCAGGGCGCCGGGCGACAGATCGACGCCGATACCGGTCGCGTTGGGCCGCTCAGCAAGAACAGACAACAGGAGGCAACCGCTACCCACCCCGAGATCGAGAACCCGGATTGCAGCGTCCTGGGCGGGAAACAGGTCAAGCGCCGCTTCGATCAGGGACTCGGAATCCGGCCTCGGATCGAGCACGTCGCGCCCGACCTCGAAATCGAGCGTCCAGAACCCGCGCCTCCCGGTCAGGTGCGACAGAGGCTCGTGCGCCGCGCGGCGGTCGACCAGCGACAGAAACGTATTGGCGGCGATCTTGCCGACCGGACGTTCGGGATCGACGGCGAGATCATTCCGCGTCCATCCGGCGGCATGCAGGAGGATAAGACGCGCATCGCCGGCGGGGTTTTCGACGCCGGCAGCGCCGAGACGCCGCGTACCCTCCGCCAGCAGCGACGTGGCCTTCATCCCAGATCCGCGAGACGCGCCGCCTGATCTTCGGCAACCAGCGCATCCACGATTTCGTCCAGCGCCTCGCCCTCCAGAACGCGATCGAGCTTGTGCAGCGTGAGCGAGATCCGGTGATCGGTCACGCGGCCCTGGGGAAAGTTATACGTCCTGATCCGCTCCGACCGGTCGCCGGAGCCGACCTGGCTGCGCCTAGTTTGGGCCCGCTCGTTTTCCATTGCCTGACGTTCCGCCTCGTAAAGCCGGGCACGCAGGATCTTCATCGCCTTGGCGCGGTTCTTGTGCTGCGATTTCTCATCCTGCTGGGTCACCACGATACCGGTCGGCGCATGGGTAATTCGCACGGCGCTGTCGGTCGTGTTGACGTGCTGTCCGCCTGCACCCTGCGACCGGTAGGTATCGATACGAAGGTCCTTGTCATCGATCTGAACGTCGACTTCTTCCGCTTCGGGAAGGACCGCGACGGTCGCTGCCGACGTGTGGATGCGTCCACCGGATTCTGTTTCCGGGACGCGCTGAACACGATGGACGCCTGATTCGAACTTGAGCCGGGCGAACACACCTTTGCCGGAAATCTCGGCAGTGGCGTCCTTGTAGCCGCCGATCCCGATGTCCGAGACTTCCATCGTCTCGAAACGCCAGCCCTGTTTTTCAGCATAGCGCTGGTACATGCGGAACAGGTCGGCGGCGAACAGGGCCGCCTCGTCCCCGCCGGTGCCGGCACGCACCTCGAGAATGGCGTTCTTCTCGTCCGCCGCATCCTTGGGCAAGAGAAGAATCTTCAGGCGGTTCTCGATGTCGGGCAGGCGTTCGCGGGCATCCTTCAGCTCTGCTTCGGCCAGCGCACGCATCTCCTCGTCGCTGTCCGCATCCGACGCCATCGCCTCCAGGTCGTCAATTTCCGCTTCAAGGGCGCGTTGCTCCTCGATGCATTCGACAACCGGCGTCAGCTCGGCATATTCCTTCGACAGGCGCACGTAATCGTCGGCGCCGCCGCCGTCGCCCGCTGACATGAGCGTGGCGAGTTCGTCCCGCCGCGCAACCAGGGCATCGAGTTTTTCATCCATCATTTTTTTCGTCCTCTCCGTCCGCGTCTCCGACCGGCCCGCCTCCGATCGGAATATCGAAAAGCCGCCCCAGAAGGGCGCGCGCCTGTTCGACAGAGCCATCGCCCGCCATCCGCCGCAAAGCCGAAGAAGGCTCGTGCAACAGCCGATTGATTAAAAGCTCCGTCGCACGGTCCGCATCGCCGGGCGCATCGCGCAACGCCTGTCTGCGCGCTGCTTCGAACGCCCCCCTGAGCGCCGTCACCAGAGGGTCGGCGTCCCGGCCCGCCTCGTCGAGAAGAAACCGCGCGACTTCCTCATCGACAATCGCGCGCGCAGCAACCGCTTCGCTATCGCGGACCGAGCGTCCTTCGCTCGCCACCGCTTCCAGATCGTCGATGTCATACAGGAACGCGCCGTCGAGATCGTTGACCGCCGCCTCAATGTCGCCCGGCACGCTGGCGTCAATCAGAAAAACCGGCTTCCGACGCCGACTGGCAATGGCCTCCCGAACGGCGTCCCCGGAAATTTCGGGCCGCCCGGCGCCGAGAGCGCTAATGACGATATCGGCGCCGGACAGAAGCCCCCCGAGTTCTTCGAACAGGCCGTAATGGCCGCCGAGCTGACGGGAGAGGCTCTGCGCCTGGGAAGCGATCCTGGCCGTAACGGTCAGCCGGTCGAGTCCGGCCGCGCGCAAATGGTCGGCGATCATACAGCCCATTTCGCCGCCGCCGACCAGAAGCGCCGACGCCGTCGACAGCTCGCCATGGATATTGCGCGCGATTCTTTCGGCAGACGCGGCAATCGATACCGGCCGTTCGCCGATCGCCGTTTCGGTGCGCACCCGCTTCGCCGCGTGGTAGGCGCCGGACAGGGCGGCGTCGAGCGTCGGATCGATCATGCCTGCCTCGCGCGCTATCCGGTCGCCGGCCCGAACCTGCCCCAGAACCTGAGGTTCGCCGACGATCAGACTCTCGAGCGAGGACGCGACCGAAAACAGATGCTGCAGGGCCGCCCGGCCTGCAAGCCGGATACACTGTTCGTCCAGATCGGCCCTCGGCACGCCGCTACGCGATGACAGCGTATCAAGGATGATACCTGCGGCGCGATCCGAATCCTCGTCCGCCGCCATGACCTCCACCCGGTCGCAGGTCGCCAGCGCCAGCGCCGCGGCGATCCCGTCCTGACGCAGTCGGGACAGAAAGGCCGGAGTCTCCGCCGGTTCGAAATAAAGCCGTTCCCGCAGCGAGGCGCTGCTTGATCGATGATTGGCCCCGACCATGAGCAGTCGGGCCGTTCCCGAACCTGCTGTCATGGGCGCTACCGGTAGGCGGTAAGATGCCCGGCGAGACCGTCGAGTGGCGCTTCGGTCTGCGTTCCGTCATCCAGATTGCGGATCGACACAGACCCGCGCGCGACCTCGTCGGGCCCGAGAATGACCGCCGCGCAGGCATTCACCCCGTTGGCGCGTTTGAGACGTTTGCTCATATTGCCGCGGAAGGCGAGCTCGACGACGAAGCCGTCGCGGCGCAGATCGTAGGCGAGTTTCGTCGCAAGAGAATCCTGCTCGCGGGAGACCGGTACGATGGCGACCGGCCGTTTTGCGGCAGGCGCCTCGCCCGCCAACAGCGCAAGCCGCTCGATTCCGGCAGCCCAGCCGACGCCCGTCGTCGCGCGCCCGCCCATCTGACCGATCAGCCCGTCATACCGCCCTCCGGCCAGGACCGTACCCTGCGCGCCGAGCGCCTGAGTGGTGAATTCGAACGCGGTATGGCAGTAGTAATCGAGCCCCCGCACCAGTCGTGAGTTCAACGTAAAGCCAATACCCAACGCAGACAGCCCTTCCTTGACAGCGTCGAAGAACGCGAGCGATTCCGCATCGAGGCTGTCGCCGAACTCAGGCGCTCCCGCGACGATATCCCGGTCGCCCTCGTTCTTGGAATCGAGAATGCGGAGCGGGTTGCGGTCAAGCCGCGCCCGGCTGTCTTCCGACAGATCGTTACGGTGATCGGACAGATACGCCACCAGCACATCGCGATACGCAGCGCGGCTTTCCGTATTACCGAGCGTGTTGAGCTCCAGGGTCGTGCTGTCGGCAAGCCCGAGCGCCTCCAGCAGAAGCGCACCCAGCGCGATCACCTCGATATCGCCTTCGGGGTCGTCCACCCCGAGAAGCTCGACACCGATCTGATGGAACTGGCGGTAGCGCCCTTTCTGCGGCCTCTCATAGCGGAACATCGGGCCCTGATAGAAAAACTTCAGCGGCAGGTTCTGCGCCAGCCCGCCGGAAATAAACATGCGCGCCACCCCGGCCGTGCCTTCCGGCCGCAGTGTGACCTCGTCGCCCCCCTTGTCGGTGAAGCTGTACATCTCCTTGGTCACGACATCGGACGTATCGCCGAGGGTGCGGCGGAACACATCGGAAAACTCGAAAATCGGCGTCGCGATTTCCTCGAACCCGAACCGCTCGGCGATCTGACGGCCTGTTTCCTCGACGCGGCGGTGCGCCCGCCGCTCTTCGGGCAGGATGTCGCGCGTTCCTCTTACGGGCTGTAGACCGGCCATATCGTTCTTTCCGTGGGAATTTCTGTTGCTCGGGTTTTGTCCGGATAGGGCCGGCTCAAACTATGAGCGCGACGCGGGGTAATCAAGAACCGGGAAGTTTTGCGCCGAAGCCCGGCTAACGCTGCCCCGGGTTCAGCGCGAGCAGGGCGTCCGGCTCCAGCACCACATTTCGCCGCACCGCGCCCTGCGGTCCAAGCGGTGCGATAGGCGTTCCGTCGACCAGGATGTCGAGACCGCCTGCGTTCCCGGTCTCGAGAATAACGCCGCGGCCAGACGGAACCGGATAGGTCTCGCCCCTTTTCATCAGGCCGGAATAGAGCCGTTTGCCATCGCGGTCGCGCAGCTCGAACCAGGTAATCGCGCTGGCCCGCAGAACCACCCGACGACGTTGCCCGGTCGTTTCTGCAGATGCCGCGGCGCTTCCGGACGTGGAAGGATCGGAAACAGCCGCCGCGGGCGCCTCTGGCGGGGATGTTGACGCCGGCAGGGCAGACGCGGCCTCAGGGGCCGAATTTTCGCCGACTGCGGTCGAAGCTGGCTCGGTAGCGGCACGAGCGGAGACGGGCGACGGCGGCGTATCGGTCCGTTCGGACGAAGTCCCTGTCGCTGTCTGAGCATCCGACGGCGACGGCATGTCGTTAACCGGGTTCAACGACGGAACCGTTACAGTGGCCACAGGAGCCTGGCCGGTTTCGGGAACTGGCGTCGCAACCTGCTGGATAGGGGAAGCAGCCTGGGAATCCGCGGGCGTATCAACTGTTGAATCTGCCGTGGAAACTGCCGCGGAAACGGGCGGGGACGATTCAGGGACGGGCGACGGCATGGAGTCGGACGGCGATTTCACGTCAGGCGCTGCAGCGCTTTCCGATGCAGGCGGCGCGGGATCA
>Ga0181593_10000356_pt1 | contig 39278 bp, 40 predicted proteins | sample 071ome_19_FD_133756 | JGI IMG/M metagenome (GOLD analysis project Ga0181593, IMG submission 133756) | Coastal salt marsh microbial communities from the Groves Creek Marsh, Skidaway Island, Georgia - 071413AT metaG (megahit assembly) | ecosystem: Environmental > Aquatic > Marine > Intertidal...
AGCCTTTATCGTCCTCAACGATGCGTCTGACGCCGGCGACGACCTCGCCGCGGAACTGCTGGAACACTGCAAGAACGGGCTCGCGCGCTACAAATATCCGCGCTGGTTCAACTTCGTGGACGATCTGCCCAAGACCGCGACCGGCAAGATCCAGCGGTTCCAGCTTCGGCAATAAATCATGGATTAAAGAACCGGTGGCGCCGAGAACGCCACCGGTTCCCTCAACCCGGTTGGAGGGGATCCTGGACCGGGTCTCGGCTCCCGGTGCGATGGGAACGCGCCCGAAAGCCTGAACTTGTCTGTAACCTGTCTGTATGGGGCTGCCGTTTCCCTGCAGACAGGGTTTCACCGGCAGTCATTCCATCGTTAAATATGGCTATCCGAAAAAATAATCCATAGGAAAAATCATGGTCGATCTGGGGACAAAAGGTCCGATGGCGCTGAACGCGCTGACAGCCTCAAAGGCCGCAGAAAAGCTGGCTTCAGGGGAGATTACCTCCGAGGCGCTGGTGCGGGATTGTCTGGCGCGGATCGAAGCGCGCGAAGACGTTGTTAACGCCTGGGCGTTTCTCGATCCGGATCTCGCGCTGGAACAGGCGAGGGCGCGCGACGCCGAACCGAGGCGCGGGCCGCTGCAAGGCGTGCCCATCGGCGTGAAGGACATTTTCGATACCGCCGACATGCCGACCGCGCATGGCTTCCCGCCCTATGAGGGCAAAAGCTGGGGAGTCGACTCGGCCTGCGTCGCCGCCTTCCGCAAAGCCGGCATGGTGATCCTCGGCAAGACGGTGACGACCGAGTTCGCCTGTCCTCAGCCTCTCCGCACGACCAACCCGCACGATCCGACGCGGACACCCGGCGTTTCGTCCAGCGGATCGGCCGCTGCGGTGGCGGATTTCATGACGCCGCTCGCCAACGGGACTCAGACCGGCGGGTCGGTAATCGGCCCGTCCGCCAATTGCGGCGTCTACGGCTACAAGGCGAGTCTCGACAGGCTGGACCGTGGCGGTTTCCGGCATTGCAAGAAATCGATCGATACGCTGGGGCTCATGGGCCGCTGCATGGACGACCTGCTGCTGGCCCGCGCGGCGAGTGTCGGCGGGGAGGCCGTGCGGCCGTCATCCGGTGCGCCTCGTATCGCCCTGTTGCGCACGCCCTGGTGGGACCAGGCCGAGCCCTGCATGCAGAAGGCGGTCGAAGACTCGGCGGCAATGTTGCGCGACGCCGGCGCGACGGTGACGGAAATCGACCTGCCCGCCCTGTTCGTCGAGATCGAGGATCATTTCGCCGTGGTCAATGGCTGGGAAGGGTGTCAGATGCTGGCCGATGAAATCCGACAGTACCCGGACAGTTTCAATGCGCATAATAGCGAGCGCATTGGCTATGTCGACGGGCTGACGGAGGCGGACTATTTCGAATCGGGCCGGGTGCTCGACGGCGCGCGGGCGAAAATGGACGCGCTGTTCGACGGGTTTGACCTGTTCCTGACGCCGAGCCTGACGGGGGAGGCGCCGGTGGGACTCACCGAAGTCCGTTCCGCCGTGTTCGCGCGTCTGTGGACCCAGATGTATACGCCCTCGGTCAACCTGCCGCTGTTCGAAGGGCCGAACGGTCTGCCAGTCTGCGTTCAGCTTGTCGGCAAGCGGGACACGGACGATGCCATGCTGGCGAACGCCGCGTGGGCTGACGCAGGCCTGCGGTCTGCTCTCGGAACCGTACCGAAAAAAATATAAATACCGTTATTCGAACAGCCAGTAATAACCGTAGGCGACGATAAAGGCCGGGATCGCGCTGTACAGCGTGGCGATAATCGCCGCCCTGGGCGCCATGGCTATGGCGGGAAACAGCGCGTCGCCGTCATTGCTGATGGCATTTCCGAGCTCTGCCGAGAACGGCACCAGCCCGTTCAGATACATCGCGGCCACCACCACCTGCGGGCCGCAGCCGGGGATGAAGCCGATCAGGATCGCCATCATCGGCACCAGCGGCGCCCAGACCTGGAACAGCGTTTTCAGGTCCACGCCGGTGAAATGGACCCCGAGTTCGTAGATGAGATAGGCGAACACAACCCAGACGGTGACGAAGCAGGTATCACCGACCACCCGCGCGGGCGCATCGCCGAGACGTCCCTCGCTGGCCGAAGCCCAGCCGAGGGATTGCGAATTCTCGTCGATAGAGGCGCGCGTCGGCGCGACGGTTCCCCACAGCAGCAACGAGATCACCGCGCCGATTATGCCGACCCAGACGACGGTCTCGACTCCCATGAAACTTCCGAACAGTGCCTCCGTATCGGCCTGGAAAGCGACGAACCCGCCAAATACCAGACCGGGAAGCAGAAACAGCGTCCAGATCCGCCGCCACATCTTCGAGTCGACCCGACGGATGCAGGGGCTGCAGGAAGGATCCAGCCCGTCTCCCTTGTAGCGCAGGAAGTCTGTGCCATGGATCGCATCGACGATATAGCCTGATACCGTTCCGACGCAGAAACCGGCGAAGAATATTGCGAGACCCGTCAGGGGTTCCTGCGCCAGCAGTAGAAATGCTGCATCGCCCATCGTCGCGGTCAGGACGGAAACGACAGAGCCGAAGCTGATGCCGCCACGGATATATTGCGTGATGACCATGATGGCCCCGCCGCATCCCGGCAGCGCGCCCAGAGCAGCGGCGATCGGTACCTGCCATATCCGGTAACGCGCCAGCAGTTCCGCCGGGTCGATCCGGAACCAGGCTTCGAGTGTATAGAAAATCGCCAGCGTCGCCGCGACGAATACGGTGACCTGCAGGAACGCGTCGGAAAGGCTGGTCGCGATAATCCCGCCTGCTTCCGGCGACAGAACGGCGAGCAGCGCAAGAGCTGCCAGAATGCCCAGCCGAACCGCGCCGAACCTGTTGGCCCATCGCGCCGTATTTTCTATTCCGCGTCGTGTGACGAGACCGATTGTGGTCATGCGCCCTTATCCCTGAATCATCCCTGAGATTCCGCCGTTTTGAACCCGCCGTTTTTCGCCGGATATTTTTCCAATCTTAGCCTTGGCTAAGATTATCAGCAACCGCAATTTCATTGTCAACGGTTGCCCCTGTCCCCATACTTCGCCGCCATGACAGATTCCGACTCCAGCCATCGTCTTTCGCCGCCGCCGGCAGGCACCGGCGCGATTTCGGCGCATATGACGCCCGACCGCCAGGCGAGCCATTTCCGCCGCGCGCGTCTGGCGCGGGAGACGGAAATCGTCGAGGACTATGTCGAGCTGGTCGCCGACCTGATCGACGAGCAGGGCGAAGCACGCTCGGTCGATATCGCCAAACGTCTCGGCGTGACGGGGGCGACGGTCAACAAGATGATCGCGCGTCTCAAGCAGATGGAACTGGTGACGACCGAACCCTACCGGTCGGTTTTCCTTACCGAAGAGGGACGGCAAATGGCCGAGGCGTCCCGCGCGCGACACCATATCGTCGTGCAGTTCCTGCAGGCTGTCGGGGTCGACGAAGAAACTGCCTGGGCCGACGCCGAGGGCATGGAACATCGCTGCAGCCCGGAAACGCTGGCCGCGTTCGAGGCCTTTGTCAAAAACCGGCAGGGCTAGGGCTCTATATCCCGGGGGCGGCTTTCTTTCCTGCCTGAAACCATCGCTCTGACCAGATTTTCCTTTTGGCGCCACGAGGTGAATGCGACCCCGGCGATATGGGCCGCAATCAGAAGCAGCAGCAGGTTCGCGAAGGCTTCGTGAATCGCCTCCATCCAGCTCAGCCCCCAGAATGCGTCGGTCGTATAAAGCCAGCCTGATACGCCCGCACCGGCTGCCGTCAGCAGAAGCGCCGCGATCAACCGCCCTCCCAGCGGGTTGTGGCCCAGATAGCGGGGTTCGGCGCCGCTGAGTATGGCGCGGGCATAGGCCAGGGTGGCCGGCCGGGATCGCAGGAAACGGACGAATCGCGCGCTTCTGGGACCGGCAAGCCCCCAGACGAGACGGATTGCGACGATCGCGAGAACGACGTATCCGGCCCCGTCATGCAGGACACCGGGCCCGTCTTCGGTCAGCCAGGCGATTGCAATTCCGGCAACGAGCGACCAGTGCAGAAACCGGACGAGGATGTCCCAGACGCGAACTTCCGCCTTGGGATTACCGCTTGCTGGTGAGGACATGGTCGAACGTTACGGGGTGGAAGTAGGATTCCACACGTTCGCCCTTTTCGTTGATGGCGTATACCTCGTAGCACCCGCCGTCGATCTTGATGCGGCGGATTTTCCATCCCTTTGCCGCAAGCTGCGCCTTCAGGTCATCCTGCGATTTCCAACCCGACTGGGCCCCGGAATCGCAGGTCGCAAGCCCGGTCGCAGCGGCCGGGGCGGCGAAGCCCATCAAGGTCGAGAGGAGGAGGGGGAGTATCGTCGATTTCATGAATGGGATCCTGTCTTGCCGAACTGCCAACATTTGGCCTCTTGCTTTTTAATGGTTAGGGCGGTCGGTTTCCGTCGCGGCTGCTTGTTGACGTTTCCGCCGGCGGCTAGACTTCCGTCATGAAATACTGTCAGGGGCCGGCGCCCGATACCAAATCGCCGAACTTCACCGCGCCGCCCGGCGCCTGCGATGCGCATTGCCACGTCTTCGGGCCCGCCGCGGTGTTTCCGTTTGCCGAGGGGCGGTCCTATACGCCGCCCGATTCGCCGTTCGAGGCGTTTCAGGACCTGCAGAAGACGCTGGGTCTTGAACGCGCGGTCATCGTGCAGGCGACCTGTCACGGCACCGACAACACGGTCACGCTCGACGCCATCGCGCGCTCCAACGGGCGTTATCGCGGGGTTGCCCTGGTCGACGAAAGCTTCACCGACGACGATTACAAACGTCTGGATGACGGCGGCATCAGGGGAATTCGGTTCTCCTTCGCCCGTCATATCGGCAATGCGCCGGATTTCTCCAGGGTCCTGCCGCTGGTCGAGAAGGTCGCACCGATGGGGTGGCACGTCGTTCTTTACATGGAAGCGCCGGACATCGTTGAGAACGTGAAGGTGCTGGAGGATATGCCGGCGCCGGTGGTGATCGATCATATGGGCCGGGTAAAGACAAAGGACGGGGTTGGGCAGGAGGCTTTCCAGCTTCTGCTTGGGCTGCTCCGCGAAAAGGACGATTTCTGGATCAAGATCTGCGGCGCCGAACGGATTTCGTCGACCGGTGCGCCCTATACGGACGCGGTGCCGTTTGCCCAGGCCTGCATTGAGGCGGCGCCAGACCGGGTGCTGTGGGGCACCGACTGGCCGCACCCAAATATAGAGGGTGTCATGCCCAATGACGGCGACCTGATGAACCTGCTCGCACTCTATGCACCGGACGAGGTTCAGAGGAACCGGATTCTGGTGGATAATCCCGCCCGTTTGTACGGGTTCTGAATAACTCGCCCGATTCCGGCTTCAGCGGGACAGCAGTGCTTGTGGGTTAGCCCATAGAACACCCCCAATATGTTGGGGGTCGAAATTTTCGTTCGGTGTCCCTGTCGAGTCGAACAGTCGGTTATCCACAGCTTATCCACAGGTTTTCCGCCATTTTTCAGCCTCGAATGAGAGGTTGTACAAGCCTGTCCCCAGCGCTCTGTGCACAAAATCTTGTATATTAATGGCCCCAACACACCAATTGTTGTTGACGTTTTCTTAATCCTTCGCCAAACTTACGATGTTCCGTCAGGTGAGAGTCAGGAAGGCTTATTCAACATCTGCTTCGTTCAGGCCCGAAGAGTCGGCAGATGGCGGGTTCCCGACTCCGATTCACTCAAGAATCGCCGCAAGATCGCCGACGAAAACGGGGTTGGTGCTGTATCGAGTATGGGAGGTTTTGGGGTGTTAGATAACGTAAGCACGGAAGAAATTGCGGAAATCTATCAGAACGAGCGCGGTATCAGGATCGAGATCGACCGCAGCCGAGACGCAAAACTCACGGAATTCGGCAAGGAGACCCTGTCTGACCGGTATCTGATGCCGGGTGAGAGCTTCCAGGACCTGTTTGCAAGGGTAACCGCCCATTACGCCGACGATACGGCGCATGCACAACGGCTTTACGATTACGCCAGCAACCTCTGGTTCATGCCGGCCACCCCGGTTCTGTCGAATGGCGGCACGAAGCGCGGGCTGCCGATCTCCTGCTTCCTGAACGAGGCGACGGATTCTCTCGAAGGCATCGTCGGGCTGTGGAACGAGAATGTCTGGCTCGCGGCCAAGGGCGGCGGCATCGGCAGCTACTGGGGCAATCTGCGGTCGATCGGCGAGCGCGTCGGCTCGAACGGCAAGACCTCCGGCATTATCCCCTTCATCCGCGTAATGGACTCGCTGACGCTGGCGATCAGCCAGGGTTCGCTCCGTCGCGGCTCGGCGGCGATCTACCTGCCGATCGATCACCCTGAAATCGAAGAGTTCATCGAGCTGCGCCGGCCGACCGGCGGCGATCCGAATCGCAAGGCTCTCAACCTGCATCACGGGATCCTGCTGACCGACGAATTCATGCGCCTTGTCGAATCCGACGGCGAGCTGCCGCTTCGCAGCCCTCTGGACAAGCATGTGGTGCGCACCGTATCGGCGCGGTCGCTCTGGATTCGCCTGTTGACCTGCCGGGTCGAGACAGGCGAGCCGTACTTCATCTATATCGACCACGTAAACAAGGCGATCCCAGAGCATCACAAGCTCGCCGGACTCGACGTCAAGATGTCGAACCTGTGCAGCGAGATCACCCTGCCGACCGGTGTCGACAAGGACGGCAACCAGCGCACCGCCGTTTGCTGCCTGTCGTCGCTCAACCTCGAGACCTGGGACGAGTGGAACGAAGACACGCGCTTTATCCCCGACGTGATGCGGTTCCTCGACAATGTGCTGCAGGATTTCATCGATAACGCGCCTGACGAGATGGAACGCGCCCGCTATTCGGCGATGCGCGAACGCTCGGTCGGACTCGGCGTCATGGGCATGCACTCCTTCTTCCAGTCGAAGATGATCCCGATCGAGTCGGTGATGGCCAAGGTCTGGAACAAGAAGGTTTTCAAGCATATCCGCGAACAGGCCGATGTCGCCTCGCGCGAGCTGGCGGAAGAGCGGGGCGCGTGCCCTGACGCCGCCGATTTCGGCATCATGGAGCGGTTTTCCAACAAGATGGCGATCGCGCCGACCGCCTCGATCTCGATCATCTGCGGCGGTTCGTCGCCGGGGATCGAACCCAACGCGGCGAATTCCTTTACCCACAAGACCCTGTCGGGCTCGTTCAGCGTCAAGAACAAGTATCTGAAGATTCTGCTGGCGGAGAAGGGCAAGGATACGGAGGAAATCTGGTCGTCAATCACCACCCATGAGGGGTCGGTCCAGCATCTCGACTTCCTGACCGACGACGAAAAGGATGTGTTCAAGACGGCGTTCGAACTCGATCAGCGCTGGATCGTGGAACTCGCCGGCGACCGGGCGGAATATATCTGCCAGTCCCAGTCGATCAACGTGTTCCTGCCCGCCGACGTGCACAAGAAGACGCTGCACGACATCCACTGGCTCGCCTGGAAGAAGGGCGTGAAGAGCCTCTACTACTGCCGGTCCAAGTCGATCCAGCGAGCAGAGGCAGTGTCGCACAAGCAGGAAGTCTCGGCTTTGGATGCCGGTGGCGCGCTGCCGATCCCGTCACCGGATGCAATCGAAATTCCGCTCGCCGCCGCGTCTGCAACCGAGTCGGAGAACGACAACGATTACGAGGAATGCCTGGCCTGCCAGTAAGGCAGTAATGGGAATATTCCCGACCGCGAGCCGGGGCCTGTTCGGCCCCGAACTCGTCAGTGGATGCAGGAAGGAAGAGAAGATATGTCGCTGCTGGAAGAAAAGATCGTCTACAAGCCGTTTCGCTATCCGTGGTGCTACGACGCGTGGCTGACCCAGCAGCGGGTTCACTGGATTCCCGAGGAAGTGCCGCTGGCAGACGACGTCAAGGACTGGCACAACAAGCTGTCGCCGGCCGAGCGCCACACGCTGACGCAGATCTTCCGCTTCTTCACCCAGGCCGATATCGAGGTCAATAACTGCTACATGAAGCACTACACCCAGGTCTTTAAACCGACCGAGGTGCAGATGATGCTGGCCGCATTCTCCAATATCGAGACCGTGCATATCGCGGCCTATTCGTACCTGCTCGATACGATCGGCATGCCGGAGACCGAGTATCAGGCCTTCCTCCACTATAAGGAGATGAAGGACAAGTACGACTACATGCAGGGCTTCAACTGCGACAGCAAGGTTGATATCGCTAAGACACTGGCGGTGTTCGCCGGCTTTACAGAAGGGCTGCAGCTGTTTGCATCCTTCGCGATCCTGCTGAACTTCCCGCGCTTCAACAAGATGAAGGGGATGGGACAGATCGTTTCCTGGTCGGTGCGCGACGAAAGCCTGCATACCGAATCGATGATCAAGCTGTTCCGCACCTTCGTGTCGGAAAATCCGGAAATCTGGAATCAGGACCTGCAGCGCGAAATCTATCTCGCCTGCAACACGGTTGTGGAGCACGAAGACGCGTTCATCAATCTCGCCTTCGAGCTCGGCGGGGTCGAGGGGCTGACCGCGGCGGAGGTGAAGCAGTATATCCGCTATATCGCCGACCGGCGCCTGTCGCAGCTCGGGTTACAGCCGATCTTCCGGATCGAGAAGAACCCGCTGCCCTGGCTCGATGAAATCCTCAACGGTGTCGAGCATGCCAACTTCTTCGAGAACCGCGCGACCGAGTATTCCAAGGCCGCGACCCAGGGAAGCTGGAACGATATCTGGGGCGAATGAATAATTCTTCCCGCTGAGGCGCCTCAGTACCGTTCTGGAGACCGGTTAACGTCTTCATAGCAAAATTCGCCTAACCTGTTTCCCAATCGGCGTTTACGCTCGACAGCAGCAGCGTATTCGTGCGATTTTTGATGCTTCGAGGATGGGGGGAACCTTCTCGTATGTACAAGGGACGTGAATCGAAATTCGTCTGGTTTGCAGGCGGCCGGATTGCAGGCGGAATGCGCCTGTTCGGCGCTGCCCTGGCGGTAACGGCAATTATGTCGGGCCCCGCCCAGGCGCTCACCTGTCCGGCGCCGGACGAACAGAATTCCCTGACCGTCCGCGCCCTTCAGTCGAAGCTGATGGTGGCGGCGCTCACCTGTTCGGCGCGTTCCGATTACAATGATTTTGTCCGCCGCTATACGCCGTACCTTGCGGATCATGCGGTCTCGCTGCGCCGCTGGTTCCGGAAACTTCACGGGGGCCGCTCTACGCGCGAAATCGACCGGTTCGTGACCTCCCTTGCCAATAACGCGTCGATGAAGAGCATCAACGACCGGGCCGCTTTTTGCACCGCTAGCCGATCTGCATTCGCCGAACTGCTTGGAGCGCCGGGTGCCGAATCGCGCAGGATTCTTCACAGCGTCGCGCTGGAGGGTAGCTGGCGGCAGGATATTCCCGCCGGTTGTCAGGCGCTGTCGCAGAACGTCCCTGAATAGAACATCCCTGAATAAGGCCGGTCACCGGTTTCCGGACGTCCGCATCCCGGTCAGCCGGGAAACCTATTCCAGAATGATCTGAACCCGCCGGTTTGCCGGTTCGCGGACCCCATCCGCGGTTGCGACCAGCGGGTCCGTTTCGCCTTTTGCCATGACCGCGATGTCATCTGCCGGGATCCCGAGGCGGATCAGGGTTCCTTTCACGGCCAGCGCCCGGCTAAGCGAAAGTCTCTGGTTGTAAGGCCGGGAGCCCGCGCGGTCTGCATGACCCGTTGCGCGCAGCTTGACCGGCGAGACTTCTTTCACCGCTCTCACGGCGCTTTCGATAATGGCGCGGGCATCCGCGGTAATATTCGCCCGGTCGAAATCGAAGAAGACCAGATAGTTGCGCGGTGTCGGCAGAGGGCCGGACGGGCCGGGTGGCGTCAGCTGCGGAGCCGCAGCAACGGGGGCGGGATTCTGCACCGGAGCCGGTTCCTGTATCGGCGCGGGTTTCGGCATCGCAACGGGCGTGGGCTCGGCCAGTTTCCTCGTCGGGCCGCCGAGTTTGTAACGCAGGCCCACCATGAAATCGTGGCTGGTGTATTCCGACTCGAAGTTGGCGCCGGTGTTGCTTGTGAAATCTGCATCCGGCACCGCGAAGTATCGATAGCCCAGTGTAAGGCTGGTCCGGTCGTTGAGCTCGTACGCGACGCCCGCCATCGCCTGCACGGCCAGCGCCGTGTCGGTGTCGTCAATGGCAACGCCCGTAGACGGCGCGGCACCGTCTGCATCGAGCCGCGCGACACCCAGTCCGAAACCGACATAGGGTTTAAGCGGGCCGTCCATGTCGAGGTCGTAATAAAGATTGCCCATGAAGCTCAAGGCCGATACGTCGCCTGCGCCGCTCCCGCCGCCCGTGATCGAATCGATATCGCTGTTGCGGAAACCCAGCTCGATCTCGGCCCGCAATCCCAGTTCGTAGGCGTGCCCGAACGCCAGGCTGCCGGCGAATCCGTTATCGAACTCGATATTCTGGCCACCTGTTGCCGAATCGAGGTCGGAATCGGCTGGAATCGAATATCCGGCCCGACCTTCCAGATACAATCCCTTTTCTGCCGCCGAAGCAGTCTATGGAATCGCAAGAATTGCCGCGCCGAAAACCGAGGCGGCCAGGGTAATACGAGCCGAATACATTGTGGATTTACTCCTCTCACCTGGGAATACTTTTTCCCCGGTATCGAATCGAAGCTAATTCTGTCTATCTTGAATCCGATTTCAACAATTATTTCAATCAATTTCGTAGCAGGCACGATCCGGATGACCTGCGGGATGCGGGTGATATGATGCGATCGAAACGCAGGAGGAGCGAATATGACTAACCGTTTTCACAATCCGGATAGTGTCCGTCCGCCGGGCAACAACTACACTCACTCCGTGGAGGTCGAGGCCGGTTCGCGCACGCTTTACGTTGCGGGACAGACAGGCGTCGATCCCGACGGCAACATCCCCGACGGGATCGAAGCTCAGGCGGAGGTCGCCTTTTCCAACCTGGTGAAGATTCTGGAATCTTCCGGGTTCGGTCTGGAAGACGTGGTGTTCATGAAGAGCTTCCTCACGCGCCGCGAAGATCGCGATGGATATCAGAAGGTCAGGAGCCGGGTTTGGGGCGATCACAAACCGGCGTCGACATTCCTCCTTGTCTCGGGTCTGGCGAACCCGAAATTCCTGGTCGAGGTCGAAGCGATCGCCGCAAAGAAGGGCTGATCCGAAACGCCATGACCGTCGATGACAGTTTCCATCCGCTTTCCGGCATGGCGCAGACGCCGGCGGGCAGCGAGATTTTTCTCGACCATGTTGGCTGGTTCGTGCCCGACATGCAGGCCAATGCAGGGTTATTCGAGCGGCTTGGGTTCATCCTGACGCCGTTCGTCGCTCAGACGAATGCGGATCCCAACGGCGGCGCACCGGTTCCTGCGGGGACCGGCAATCGTTGCGCCATGCTGCGGCGCGGTTACCTCGAATTCCTGGCCGCGGTTCCGGAGGTCGATACCCCGCTCTCGCGCCAGCTCAACGATGCGCTCGATCGGTATGGCGGCGTTCACCTGATCGCCTTTACCGTCGACGATGCGCATGCGGCGCATAAACGTCTGGCGCGCGAAGGGTTCGATCCGCTGGAACCGGTGCATCTGCGCCGCCCGCTGACGCTTGCCAGCGGTGCGGAAGCCGAAGTGGCCTTTACCGTCATTCGGGTGCCTCCCGGCGCGATGGCGGAAGGACGGGTGCAGATGCTGCGCCAGGAGACGCCCGATCTCGTCTGGCAGGAAAATCTCCTCGCCCGGGACAATGGAATCCATGCGCTGGCCGGCGTATTGCTGTGCGTTGAGGACCCGGCGGCGGTCGCGGAGCGGTACGAACGGTTTACCGGCAGGCAAGCGGAAGCCCCCAGCGATAATGGTGACGATTACAGGGTGATCGCGCTCGACCGCGGACGGCTGGGGTTCGCGTCGCCGGACATGTTTTCACGCCTTTTACCCGGCGTACAGCCGCCTTCGATGCCGTTTATCGGCGCTATCGCGTTGCAGGCGGAGGATCCGGAGATCATCAGGGCGCGTTGTGAGGCGGCGGAAATCGATCTGCTGCCAGCCGACGACGGGACGACCCGCATCTCTCCATCCGCAGCAGGCGGCGCCGCGCTGATTGTTTGCGACGAGCGGACGGTCTGGCCTCCCTCGCCCTCAGCCTGAACCTGGAAAGAATCGCCATGCCGACGGGCAGCGAGTCCGATTTCTGGGTGTTCGGCTATGGGTCCCTGATCTGGCGGCCCGATATACCCTTCGCCGAATGTCACCCCGCGACGATCAGCGGATGGAGCCGCCGGTTCTGGCAGGGATCGACCGATCACCGCGGCGTTCCCGGAGATCCGGGCCGCGTTGTGACCCTGGTAAAAGAGGAAGGCGCGGCGTGCTGGGGTATGGCCTATCGGGTTGAGGCAGGCGAACGCGACAATGTCTTTGCCTACCTCGATTACCGGGAGAAGGGCGGCTACGCGCTTGAAACGATGTCGCTCTCGCTGCGGGACCGGAATGAAAATCCTCTTGGTCACGTCTATGTGGCGACGCCTGACAATCCGAACTATCTGGGGCCCGCCGACGATGCGGAAATCGCGGAAACCGCCTTGCGATCCGTCGGCCCGAGCGGGCCCAATGACGAATACGTGTTGAATCTGGCCGATTCGCTACGAAAAATGAACGCAGTCGACGAACATGTGTTTGCTGTCGAGCGGCATCTGCTTCTGCTGAAGCGGCGTTGAAGGCTGGTGTGCAAAAAAATCTTTCTAAAAAAACTATCTGAGATAATAAATTTCTATATTTCGTTTTTATGGGAGAAAATTACCTTCTAATTTGCAAGATAATAGAAAAAATTCTAAAATTCATGGTGTAAAGAGAATTTTTCCAGTTTTCTTGGATTAAAGAGACATGCACGATCTTCTCGCGTTTGATGGACAGGAAGGCGTCCGGGCGTCGATGCCGGGCCCGCTTGAAAATTTCTGTCGGACGATTGGGCAAATGGCCGCCGATTTGCCCGTAAGCGAAATTCCCGGCTGTATCGCGTCGGTGCTTCCGTCGGTGCTGGGGCGTTCGGATTTGCTGACGTCGGACCAGCGACAGTCGCCCGCCGACGCCTATTGCCGGCACCCGATGTTCATTTGTCCGGGAGACCGCTTCTCTCTTATGGCAGTGGTCTGGCCGCCCGGTATCTATTCCCCGATCCACGATCATTCGGAATGGTGCGCTTACGGCGTCTATGAAGGGACGGTCGAGGAGACCATCTATGAAGCAACCGGCGTGGAGAATGGCGAGGCGATAGCTCGGCCGATTGCCGTGAATCTGCGTCGTCCCGGCGATACTGCCCATATGCCGGCTGCGGCGACGCATATTCACTGCATGCACAATCCCGGTTCGACTTCCGCCATTTCGCTGCATGTTTACGGCGGAAATTGCGAAAAGTCCGGTCCCAACGTCGACACCGTCTATACGGCGAGGTCTTGACGGACCCGGTTTAGTCGGGCAAATCCCCGCTATCGGCGCCGGGCGGTCAACCTGCCTGTCGCGTTCCCGTTGTAATCTGCATCCATTTCAGGAGTCGTTATGAAAGCCGTTTGCCTGCACGAACAGGGAAGTATCGATAATCTCGTCCTGGAGACGAATTTTCCCGATCCGGAACCGGGCGAAGGCCAGGTAGTGATCCGGGTCAAGGCGACCTCGCTGAACTACCACGATGTCTTCACCTGCCGCGGCATGCCGGGCATCAAGCTCCCTTTGCCGATGATTATCGGTCTGGATATCTCCGGTGAAATCGCCGAGATCGGCGCCGGCGTGACGGGATGGAATGTCGGCGACCGGGTGCTGGTCAATCCGCTCGATCCCACCGACCCGACCAAGGGGCTGATGGGCGAAATGCTGCCGGGCGGCACCGCCGAGTACTGCCTGGTCGATGCGACTCGGCTGATCGCCATTCCCGATGGTTGCAGCTACGAACAGGCGGCGTCCCTGCCGGTCGCCTACGGGACCGCGCATCGTATGATGTTTTCCAATGGCGGAATCGAGGGCGGTGAGCGTGTGCTGATCCTCGGCGCCAGCGGTGGCGTCGGTTCCTGCTGTGTCCTCCTTGCCAAGATGATGGGCTGCGAAGTTGTTGCCTGCGGCAGCACCCAGGAAAAGCTCGATGCGCTGAAAAGCTGGGGTGCCGATCATGTGGTCAACTATGTCGAGGAAGACCTGACCAAGTGGATCTGGTCGAAGTTCGAAAAACCCCACCGCCGCAAGTACGAGGGCGGCGTCGATGTCGTGATCAACTTCACCGGCGGCGATACCTGGGTGCCGTCCTTCAAGATGACGCGGCGGGGCGGCAAGATCCTGACCTGCGGTGCAACCGCCGGGTTCGATCCCAAGACAGATCTCCGCTACATCTGGACATTCGAGCTTAAGATTCTGGGCTCCAACAGCTGGCAGCCGTCCGATCTGGAAACGTTGATGAAGCTGATCGCCGAAGAGAAGCTCAAGCCGGTGATCGATACGGTTCTGCCGCTCGACAAGACCGCTGAGGGCGTCCGCATGCTGGCCGACCGCGAAGTGATCGGAAAGATCGTCATTACGCCGTAAAGGTCGGGGAATGGCTCCTGAAACGCTAAATCTCGGAGATGTCTTCGCCGCGCACCGCGACAGCGACCGGATAGCCGTCGTCGATCTCTATCGCAGCGATGCACCGCGCGAGATCGATTTCCGGACGCTGAACGCCGAAGTCGACGCGCTGGCGCGCGGGCTGGTTGGCGCCGGACTTGGCAAGGGAGACCGCGTGGGCATTCTGGCGCTCAACAGGGTCGAATTCCTGGAAGTCCTGTTCGGCTCGATGCGCGCTGGCTGCGTACCGGTGATGATCAACGCCAAGCTGCCGGCCGAGCAGGTGCGATATATCGTCGCCGATGCCGGGGCGAAGATCGTGTTCAGCGATCCCGAGTTCGCCCATCTCTGCGCCGACGATGCCAATATCGTCCGGTTCGATGACGACTACGATGCTTTCAAGGATCCGGGTGCATTCGAATCGTTCGTGCCGGGCCCCCAAGATATCGCCGAGCAGCCTTATACGTCCGGGTCCACCGGGCGTCCCAAAGGCGTGCTGCTGCATCACCATGGCCAGTGCTGGATGATCGACCAGCTGGTCGACAGCCGTGACATGGGGGTAGACGATTGCGGCGTCATCTCCGCACCGCTCTACCACAAGAATGCGCTTCTCGCGGTCAAGTCTGCGCTGGCGCCCGGCGGGCGCGTTGTGCTTCTGCCCCGCTTCGACGTTGAACTCTATATCCGCTCTATCGAGCGCTATCGCCTTACCATGCTGACCGGCGTGCCGACGATGTATGCGCTGATGCTGCAGCAGGAAGAATTGCTGGATTCCATCGACCGCAGCTCGGTGCGGGCAATGAGCATGGGCTCCGCGCCCGCGTCGGAAGTTCTGCTCGACCGGCTGCAGGAACGGTTCCCCGGCGCCCGTATCAACCTGAATTACGGCATCACGGAAGGTGGGCCGGTGCTGCTGTCCTGGAAGCATCCGGACGGGATCCCGAGGCCTCGCGTTTCGGTCGGGTATCCGCTGCCGGATGTCGAGATCCGATTAGAAGACGGCCCGGACGAAAACCAGGGCATCCTCCATACAAGAAATCCCGGCGTGATGCTGGGTTATCACAATCTGCCCGAGGAGAGTGCAAAGGCGCTCAAGGACGGGTGGCTCGATACCGGCGATATTTTGCGGCGCGACGAGAACGGCTGGTTCTATTTCGTGGGCCGGTCGGACGACATGTTCGTCACCGGCGGCGAGAACATCTATCCCGGCGATGTCGAGACCATGCTCGAACGGAATGACGCGATTATGCAGGCGGTCGTGGTGCCGGCGCCAAACGCGCTTAAGGCGCATGTGCCGCATGCTTTCATCGTGCTGCGCGACGGCGAAACCCTGACCGAGGACGAGGTCAAGAAGTTCGCGCTGGCGAACGCCCCCGCCTATGCGCACCCGCGCCGGGTGTTTTTCGTCGATGCGCTGCCGCTGGCGGGCACCAACAAGATCGATCGTAAGCTCCTGATCCAGCGCGCGACCGAGGCGGCCGAAGCCGACGGAACCGCCTGACGGTACAGCTTGATATGGATTCGAATCTCACCAAGATCCTGGCCTTCGTCGCTGTGATGCTGCTGGGGTTCCTGGCGTCGCACGCCGTTTTCGGCATGGGCGCGGAAAGCGCACCGGCGAGGGCGCTGCAGGAAATCAATAAGTTTCGCGCGCAAAACAGCCATGCGGCGCTTACGCGCGATGCCCGGCTCGACCGGGCCGCCCGGCGCCATGCGCAGGCAATGGCGGATCGGGATTTTTTCAGCCATACCGGCGCCGACGGCTCCATCATCGGCGAGCGGGTCAGCGAAGCCGGTTATGTCTGGCGGGCGGTGGCCGAGAATATTGCGGCGGGTATCGAAGATCCGGTCAGGATCGTCGGCATGTGGATCGACAGCCCGGGACACCGGAAGAACATGTTGATCCCGGAAATGGTCCATGCGGGGCTCGCCCATGTCCGCCGCGACCCCGATCCCGGCAAGGTAGACTATCGCGATTACTGGGTTCTCGTGCTGGCGGCGCCGCCGAAATAGGCGGTCAATCGGTTTTCAGGGCTTCGATATAGGCCGGCAGACCGAACGCGGCCTGGTGGGCGGCGGGGGTGTAATAGCGGGTCGTGATCTTCGCGCGTTCGAAGCGGTTCACAAGGACGTCCAGCGTCGTCCGGCGCGGTTCCGGGCTATGGCAACCCCATCCGAGCGTCATGAACCCGGCTGCGTAGGTCGGCACCTGGGTCACGTAGAGTGACGGGTCGGCAAAAAGCCTGTTCATGCGCTGCCAGGTCCCTTGCGCCTCCTCGCGCTGCATGAAGGCGACACCGCTCTGCGAAACCAGTATCCCTTTTTTGGTCAGGCAGCGTGCGCAGTCCGCATAAAACTCGTCGGTAAAAAGGACTTCGCCAGGTCCGATCGGGTCTGTGGAATCGACAATGATGACGTCGAATTTTTCATCCGTTTCCGAGACGAATTTAATACCGTCCATGAACCGGACATCGGCGCGCGGATCGTCAAAGGCGCCGTCGCTCAGCGTCGGCATGTGTTCGCGGCATATATCGACCACAGTCTCGTCGAGCTCGATCATGACAGGCGCGATATCCGGATGTTTCAGCGTTTCGCGCAGAATACCGCCGTCGCCGCCGCCAATGATCAGGACGCGTTCGACCGCCCCATGCGCAAAAATCGGCACGTGTGTCATCATTTCGTGATAGCAGAACTCGTCCGCCTCGGTGGTCTGGACGATGCCGTCGAGCGCGAGAACGCGACCGAAATGTTCATTCCTGAAGATGATCGCTTCCTGAAACGCGGTCCGCCCGCGGAACAGGGTTTCGTCCATTTTCAGGTTCTGCCGGAAGCCCGGATAGAGCGCTTCCGCAAACCAGTCGCCGGTCACTCGACGGTGCCTCGCCGTTCGAGACTGGTCTTCATTTCGGAAGGATGGAAATAGCGGCGCAGGACAGGCAGGGCCTCTTCCGGGTCGCACGAGCCGCACATGAAGACGTCAAAGGCGGCGAAGCCGCGTTCGGGCCATGTGTGGACGCTGATATGGGATTCGGCCAGGACGGCGACGCCCGAAATGCCGCCACCCTCGGTGAACCGGTGAAGATGAATGTGCAGGAGAGTAGCGCCGCATACTTCGATTGCTTCGCGTAGCGCGGTTTCGATCAGTTCCTGGTTGTCCAGATTTTCGGCACCCCAGAGATCGGCCAGAACATGCGAACCGGCGAAAACCTGCCCATCGCGTTCGATGAAATAATCCTTGGGAGCGGCGATGTCGTTTGCCGGCGCATCGGCAAAGACGGTTTCATGCGCAAGCAAAGACTTCTGGACCATCCATATTCCTCCGATCGACGAATTCTGTCGGAAATGAGCCAAAAAACAGGCCGCGTTGTTTCGCCCAAATCGAGAGGGTTTGCAAGGGAATAATGCAGGATTTTTTGCACCCGCGTGAGCGCGTGCAGACCACGGAAATATTACAGGATTTTCCCGGGGTTCATGATCCCTTTGGGATCAAGCGCGCGCTTGATGCTTTCCATCACATCGATGGCAACGGGCGACTTGTAATGACGAAGCTCGTTGCGTTTCAGAAGCCCTATTCCGTGCTCTGCGCTGATCGAGCCGCGCAGGTCGGTGGCGATGTCGTGAACGATCCGGTTTAGCTCTTCCTGACGCGCCATGAAGGCGATGCCATCGGCCTCCGGCGGCTGGTTCAGGTTGTAGTGAACGTTGCCGTCGCCGATATGGCCGAACGAGCAGATCTTGACCCCCGGCACGGCTTCGGCGACAGCCTTGTTGGCCCGCTCAAGAAACGTCGGCACCTGAGAAACGGGAATGGAAATATCGTGCTTCACGCCCTTGCCGGCGATCTGCTGCGCTTCCGGGATGGTTTCGCGCAGTTTCCAGAAATCCTTCGCCTGCGCCCGGCTTTCGGCGATGGTCGCGTCCAGTACCTCGCCGCGTTCCATGGCGTCGGTAAGGATTGTCTCCATCGTTTCGCGCAACGTGCCGTCGTCATGCCCCGAGGACAGCTCGATCAGCAGATATTCCGGCCATTCCTGCGACAGCGGATCGCGTGTGTCGGGAATATGGTCGAGCACGAAGGAAATGCCGGTTCGAGCCATCCATTCGAAAGTCGTCACCCGGTCGCCGCTGGCGGTCCTTGCCCGCGCCAGTATCTCAATCGCTGCGGAACAGTCTCTCACGGCGGCGAATGCTGTCTGCACGTCGCGCGGCCGCGGGTATAGCTTCAGCACCGCGGCGGTGATGATGCCGAGCGTACCCTCGCCCCCGATAAAGAGATGTTTGATGTCGTAACCCGTATTGTCCTTGCGCAGCGACGACAGCCCGTCCCAGATGCGCCCGTCCGGCAGGACGACCTCGAGCCCGAGGGCCAGATCGCGCGCATTGCCGTAGTGCAGAACGCCGGTGCCGCCCGCGTTGGTCGATAAATTGCCGCCGATCCGCGCCGTGCCTTCCGCGCCGAGGCTCAACGGGAACAGCCGGTCCGCTTCTTCCGCCGCCTTCTGGATATCGGCGAGGATTACGCCAGCCTCGACCGTCATCGTGTAATTGAGAGCATCGATTTCGCGGATCCGGTTCATCCGCGTCAGGCTCAGGATGATCTCGCTGTTATCGTCATGCGGGGTGGCGCCGCCGCAGAGGCCGGTATTGCCGCCCTGCGGTACGATGGGTGTTCCGGTTTCGGCGCAGATCTTCACGACCTCGGCGACCTCTTCCGTGTTCGCCGGGCGCACCACCATGGGCGTGCGGCCCTCGTAATATTTGCGCTGGTCGAGCACGAAGGGCGCAATATCGGCCGGGTCGGTGATCAGGCCATTGTCGCCGACCACCGCTGCGATGCGGTCCAGTACGGTCTGGCTGACGGGATTTGTCGGAGCGTCCACCGGAATTCCTCGCTAGATGAGAGAGGGAGATTTAGCCGATAGGCAGCATTCCGGCAAGTTGCTAGCCATGCGCAGCGCGCCGGAGCCGGTCGTTGATTGCCGCGCCCAGTCCTTCCTGTGGAATGGGTGAGACAGCGATGCCAGCCGGATTCAGCGCATCGAGTCTTCGCATCATGGCGAACAGGTTCGCGGCGGCTTCTTTCAGGTTACCGGAAGGGCTGAGATTTTCGACGAAGTCCGCGTCGGGCAGGTCGCGGCCAAAGCCGAGAAGGGCTTCGCCCGGCGCAGCATCGATTGCGTTCAGTCTCAGCGGCGTTTGCGTTGCGTAATGGCTTTCGAGCTGGCCCGGAGAGCGTGGCGTGGCGGCATCGCCGGCTTCTGCCAGGGCGCCGGTAATCATGGAAATTTCCTCTCCTGTGATCCCGCCGGGCCGCAGAATTGCCGGTTTGTCTCCCGTGAGGTCCAGAACAGTCGATTCCACACCGACCGCGCACGGGCCGTCATCGATGATGAGATCGACTGTGTCGCCGAGCGATTCCGCCACATGTTCGGCGCAGGTCGGGCTGACCGCACCCGACCGGTTGGCGCTGGGCGCCGCGATGGGGCGGTCGGCTGCTTCAATCAGCGCGCGGGCCACGGGGTGCGCCGGCACGCGGATCGCAAGCGTATCAAGGCCGGCCCCGGCCAGCAGGCTGACCGGACAGTCGGTGAGGCGCGGCAGGACGAAGGTCAGCGGCCCCGGCCAGAATTCATCGGCAAGTTTCTCGGCGCGGTCGTCAAAGGCGACCAGCTCGCGGGCGGCAGTAATCGTCGCGACATGGACGATTAGAGGATTGAAGCTCGGCCGGCCCTTGGCCTCGAACACCGCGGCAACGGCCGCGTCGTTCGTGGCGTCGCAGCCCAGCCCGTAAACCGTTTCGGTCGGAAAGGCGACGAGCCTGCCGTCGCGGATCAGCGCGGCGGCGTCTGCGATCGTTCGTCCTGTAGCGCCGGCGGTCTTCAGGAGTCGCGTCCCCGGGCGATGAACTCCGGATTGAGGAGGTGTTCCTTTCCGTAGCACATGTCGTCTCCCGACAGGGTACGGACCGAACCGCCTGCCGCCGACAGTACGGCATGGGCCGCCGCCGTATCCCATTCGCGCGTATGGCCATAGCGGGGATAGATGTCGGCTTCTCCCTCGGCGATCAGGCAGAACTTGATCGAGCTCCCGGTTATGGTCATGCGGTCGCTCGACAGAGACTCCATAAGGTCCTGAATGCGCTTCTGGTCGCCATGCGAACGGCTTGCCGTGACCACCGCGCCTTTGTCCGGCATGGCGCGGGCCGAGATCGGTTTTGCCGGGTTGCCGCCTTCGCGCTTTGTGGCGCCCGATTTTGTGTCGCCTGCATAGGTCACGGCTTTGGCCGGTACATGGACGACTCCCATGGTGGCGCGACCGTCTTCGATCAGGCCGATATTGACGGTGAACTCGTCCCTTTTGGCGATGAATTCCTTCGTGCCGTCGAGCGGATCGACCAGCCAGAACGGGCCCGAGCCCACCTCCGCCGTAATGCCCTGAGACGATTCTTCCTCGCCCACCGCCGGAATGTCGGGTGTCATCGCCCGGAGCCCGGCCATGATGTGCGCTTCTGCGCGTTCGTCGGCGACCGTCACCGGCGAGCCATCGCCCTTCTTCTCGACATCGAAATCGGTGTTGTAGATTTCGAGGATCAGGGCGCCGGCTTCTTCAGCGAGCCGGACGATGGCGGCGAGAGTTTCTGCCCGGTTCTCCATTTACGTCGCGCGTTTCCGTCGCATCGGCAGGGCGCCCCAGGCCGCGGGTCCGCCGGCGGCTTCCGCGGCTTCCGCAGCGGGCAGGGACGGGTCCCAGTCGCAGCCGATGAAGCGCCGCCTTGTCACGCCGTCCGACGCATCCGACGCCAGCCAGCAGATCGGGGCGACCATGACTTCCGGCTTGTTGAGGCGGTCGCGGTCGAGTGACGAATGGGCGGGGATCATCTGCGTATCAGCCGCGCCGCCCGGGATCAGGACGTTGACCGTAACGCCCGTGCCTTCCAGGTCTTCCGCCCAGCTCGCCGCCGCAGCTTCTATCGCCGCCTTGGACTGTCCGTAAGGCATGTTGCCGCCCCGCATCATCGAATCGAGGCTGGTGGTGACGCAGACGATGCGGCCCCAGCGCTGATCCATCATGTGATGGACGACGGCCTGGGACATCAGGAACGTACCGGTGACGTTGACGTCCATCAGTGCCTGGAACCGGTCCGGCGTGTATTCCCAGAACTTGGGCGGGATATCGGTGAAATCCTCGCTGATAAACCGCATGCCGATAGCCGCGTTATTGACCAGCATATGCAACCCGCCAAGCTCGTCGATGGTGCGCTGCACCGCGATGCGGCATTCCGACTGATTGGCGATGCTGCAGGCAAGCGCGATGGCGGCGTTTTCGCCATGCGCTTGCTTTACCTCATTTGCGACATCTTCGGCAGAGCCCCTGTCGATATCGAGCACGGCAACCCGCGCGCCGCACTCGGCAAAGCCGAGCGCCATCGCCCGGCCGAGGCCGCCGCCCCCGCCGGTGACGATGACAACCTTTCCCTGCAGATTGGGTCCGGACCGGTCGGTTTTCGCCATTCAGGCGGTCCGGGGCATGTTCTTGCCGATGCTGGTCGTGGGCTGTCCGACGGCGGCTTGGTCGGCCAGCGACGGCCAGGCGGCTGGCGAACCGGCAGCCTGGATGTTGTCCTCGTCGGAGGCCTCCGGGTTCCAGTTGCGGCCCAGAAACCGCATCGACGTGATTCCGTCGGAATCGTTCGAGGCGAGCCAGCAGATCGGCGCGACCATCGCGTCCGGCTGGACCAGCTCTTCGCGGTTATAGGGCGATTCATGAGGCACCATGGGCGTGTCGGCCGCGCCGCCAGGGACCAGCACGTTGCAGGTGACGCCGGTTTCAGCAAGGTCGTCCGCCCAGGCGGAGCTGGCGGCTTCGAGCGCCGCCTTGGACTGGCCGTACGGCATGTTGCCGCCGCGGATCATGGTGTTCATGCTGGTGGTCACGTTGACGATGCGGCCCCATTTCTGGTCAATCAGGTGACCGACAGCGGCGCGGCCCATCAGGAAGGCACCGCGCACGTTCACATCCATAAGCTTCTGCCAGAGGTCGGGCTCGACATCCCAGAAATTGAGGCGGTTGCGCCAGTAATCGCGCCTGATCATCGACATGCCCAGACCCGCGCAGTTGACCAGAACGTGAAAGCCGCCGAGCTGGTCGATGACCGACTTGATCGTGCCTTCGGTGTCCTCGACGCTGGTGATGTCGCAGGCGAAGGGATTGAGGTTCTTTCCCGCCTCGTCAGCGGTTGACCTGGCTGCATCCAGATTGATGTCGACGCCCGCGACCGTCGCGCCCGCTTCGGCGAGACCGAGCGCCATAGCCTTGCCGAGGCCGCTGCCTGCGCCCGTGACGATGCAGATTTTTCCGTTGAGATCGCGCGTTGCCATGCTGGTTTCCTCCCTGAAATGCGGATCGTTTACTTCCGAGCGAGAATAGGCGGCAGCGCGACGGGCGACAACCCGGCGGCGTCAGGGTACTTCAGCGATAGCCGCGGGCGAAACGGCAAGGGCATTTACCGCGCCGGGTGGAACTTCCCCCCGAAGCGCGGCAGCGATGCTTTCCGCGGCGGAACGCTCTATTTCCTTGCGTATGCCGACAACCGCCGATCCGAGATGAGGCGTGAATATGACTCTGTTTTCCTGGGCGCGGAGGCGAAAGGGAATCTCGCGAGGCCTTTCTGGCAGCGCCCAGTCCTCGAACGCGAATACGTCGGCGGCATACCCGGCGAGCCCGTTCGTCGAGAGCGCGTCGGCGACGGCTTCCTCGTCTACGACGGACCCCCGACAGGGATTGATAAGAAATGCCGTTCGCTTCATTCGGGCGAGCGTCCGCCCGTCGATCAGGTGACGAGTCGCTTCGGTCAGTGGAACGGCGAGAAAAACGAAATCGGATGCCGAGAGCAGCGTCTCGAAATTCACATACTCGGTGCCTGCTTTCAGGTCTTCGCTCGGCGCGGGACGCTGTGTGTCGGTGTAGATCAGCGTGGCGTCGAACGCCCTGAGACGCTGGGCGAGTGCCCGGCCGATACGGCCCATCCCCACGATGCCGATTATCGATCCCGCGAACCCCGTACCGTACAGGTCGGGATGCCAGCCGGAAAAGTCACCGCTCCGCACCCGGAGGTCGCCGGCGCGGACGTGGCGCGACAGCGCGATGGCGAGACCGATGGCGAGTTCGGCGGTCGGGACCGTAAGGAGGTCTGGAACGATCGTCGCCCAGACGCCGCGCGCCGTGCAGGCATGAATGTCGAAATTGTCGCAGCCCTTCAGAGCGCCTGCGACAATCTTCAGATTCGGGGCCGCATTTAGAAACTCGGCGTCGACCAGGTCGGGCATAAAGGCCATGACCGCGTCGGCCTCCCCGATCTGCTGCAGGATTATCTCCCGCGGCAGGGTTTTGCCCGTCGGGTTCGGGACGATCGTTCCGACGGGCTCAAGAAGTTGCAGCGTTTCTTCGAAAACGCGGTGCGTAAGCACGATGCGGGGTTTCGCGCTCATTATTTGAATCGGTGACGCAGCAGGGCGCTGGCGCCGTCCACCAGAGTGACCATCGCGAGGATGACGATGAGTATCGCGAGTACCTCGTTGTATTGCATGATGCGGAGCGACCCCATCAGCTCGAGCCCGATGCCGCCGGCCCCGACCATGCCCATGACCGTCGAGGTGCGGAAATTGTATTCCCAGCGATACATGATCACGTCGGCGAAATGCGGCATTACCTGGGGCATGATGCCGTGGGTGATGACCTGTAGTTCCGAGCCGCCCGCCGCGCGTGCGGCTTCCACCGGCGCGGGGTGAGCATGCTCGATATTTTCCGCAAAGAACTTGCCGATCATGCCAACCGAGTGAAGCCCGAGTGCGAGTACGCCCGGCAGGGCGCCAAACCCGACGGCGGCGACGAACACGATGCCCATAATCAACTCGGGCACCGCGCGCAGGAAATTCAGCGTGCCCTTGGCGATCCAGTAGACCGTTGGGTTAGGCGCGGTGTTGCGGGCGGCCAGAAAACCGAGGGGGAGCGACAGTCCCACTGCCAGCGCAGTGCCGGCAATGCTCATCGCCAGCGTGTCGAGGATGGGAACGATCCATTTTTCAGCTGAAGAGAAATCCGGCGGAATCATGTCGCCGAACAGCGTCATCATGGCCGGAACGCCTTCAGACAGACGCTGCCAGTCGGCGAGGCCTGTCTGTACGGTGCAGCCGAGGATCACAAGGACGATGAGGCCGCCCTGGAAACCGGCCCGAGCCCAGCCGCGCCGTTCCGCCGAAAGAATATCGGCAACGGTCGTTTGATCAGGGGGCGTGTTGTCCAGGGCGGTGTTCATCGCAGCGTCTCGCTCGCCTTATTTCCGAAGTCCGAGCGCTTTCGACAGGTCGCGGACGACGTCGAAATCCTTGTCTGTCATCGCGCCGAATCCGTCAGCCTTGAACGGTTTCAAGACCTTCTTGTCCTTGAGTTCGATGAAAGCGGCCTTGATCTTCTGCTTGAGGCCCGCATCGAGGTCCGAACGCATCGCCCAGGGGTATTGGGGGAAAGCAGGCGAAACGCCGAGCACCTTGACCTTGTCCATCGAGATGATTCCGCGCGAGACCAGCGACTTGAAAATCGGCTGGCTCAGCCCGCCAGCCTGGGCATGGCCGTTCTGAACAGCGACGGCAACCGCGTCGTGGGCGCCAAGGAAATGCTCCTTGTAATCCTGCTTGGGCTGCAGGCCGGCATCGACCAGCATTTTCTTCGGGATCAGATGGCTGGACGTCGAGGCCGTGTCGCCATAGGCCATGTTCTTGCCCTTGATGTCGGCGATCTTGTCGATGCCCGCCTTCTTGTTGGCGATGACCACGGCGTGATAGCTCGTCGAGCCCCGTTTTTTAAGACCGGCGAATGCCTCGATCTTGCTCTTGGAAGCGGCCATCGTGTAGGACAGCGGGCCGAAATAGGCGAGTTCCAGACGTCCGAACCGCATTGCCTCGATCATCGACGAGTAGTCGGTCGTCACGACCAGCTTGATCTTCTTGCCGAGCGATTTCTCGAGATGGGCCTTGAGGGGCTCGTTATTCTTGATGACGGTCGATGCATTCTCGTCGGGCAGCAGCGCGACACGCAGCGTGTCGGGATTGTTCTTTCCGTTGGCGGCGGCGCCGGAGGCGATAGACAGGCTAAGGGCCGCGGCGGCGACGCCGGTGGCGAGCGTTCTGGTCATATGTTTCATTTCACAGTCTCCAATCGGTTCTGGTCGGGGGACTCAACAGGGGGGACGGTCGGCTTTTCCTCGGCGACGGTGCCAAGCGGGGTTTTGCCGTAAATCCGTCTGATCTGACGACCGTCCAGCTCATCCGGGCGTCCGTCGAACACGACTTCGCCACCCGCCAGACCGACGATCCTGTCGGCGAAGGCGCGGGCGAGGTCGATCTGGTGAAGGCTGACGATGGCGGGGATGCCGTCTTCCCGGCAAATGGTCCGCAACATTCTCAGAATGAGTTCGGATGTCGCCGGGTCGAGACTCGCCACTGGCTCGTCGGCCAGTACGAGACTGGGCTGCTGGGCGAGCGCCCGGGCGATGCCGACGCGCTGCTGCTGACCGCCGCTCATTGCATCCGCGCGCGCCAGCGTCCTGTCCAGGAGCCCGACGCGATCCAGCGATTCCAGCGCGAGCAGGCGCTCAGACCGGCTGAAGGGGAGAATAGAGCGCAGCGCAGTGTGATACCCGATACGCCCCACAAGCACGTTCTGGAGAGCCGTATACCTGCCGATGAGCTGGTGCTGCTGGAAAATCATCGCGGTCGCCCGGCGGTGCTGCCGCAGCACGGAGCGAACCGAGAGGTCGCCGAGATTTTCGACCTGCACGGAGCCGGAGGTCGGTTCGACCATACGGTTGAGGCTGCGCAGCAGCGTCGATTTTCCCGCGCCGGACAGGCCCAGCAGGACCGTAATTTCGGATGCCGAAAAGGCGATCGTCGTCGGCAGGAGACCGACCGTGCCGTTCGGGTAGCGGACGCCGAGACTGTCGGTCCGGATCATCAGGTGCCCAGCTCTTGTCGGGAATTTCGTTTCAGGACTGTCATGACCCCCATGAACAACAGTGTTGTTGCAGTCGGGTGACGAGGCCGTGACTTCTCGGTTAAAGGTTTGTTGCCGATCCATGATGGTCGGACTTTTTATGACTCCCGGCTGCCGCTACCATCGGCCCATGTGCGGTCGATTCTCCATCACCACTGCGCCCGAAGCGATGCGAGCGCTGTTCGATTACGAGAATCTGCCCAATCTGGAACCGCGATTTAACGTCGCGCCGACCCAGATGGTCGCCTGTATTACGGCCAACGATGCCGGGGCGCGGCGGCTGGAGTTTTTTCGCTGGGGGCTGATCCCGTCCTGGGCGAAGGATGCATCGATGGGCGCCAGAATGATCAACGCCCGTGCCGAGACGGTGGCGGACAAGCCGTCCTTCCGGGAGGCCTTCGCCGCCCGTCGCTGTCTCGTTGCCGCCGATGGATTCTATGAATGGCGAATGGAAGAGGGGCGGAAGCAGCCCTTTCGCATCGGTATGAAGGGCGGCGGCCCCTTTGCCTTCGCCGGGCTATGGGAGGAATGGACGGCGACCGGGGACGGCGCCGGCATTTCCGAAGGAGAGACCGTAAGATCCGTGACCATCGTGACGACGGTCGCAAACGACAAGCTGCGGCCTATTCATGCACGAATGCCCGTCATCCTGCCGCCGGAGGCCTATGCGCCGTGGCTGGATGCGGCCAATGACCGGGGCGGGCTGCTGTCGCTGTTAAGGCCCTATCCGGCGGAGCCGATGGCGTTCTACCGGGTAGGGACGGCGGTTAACAATGTCCGGAATGACGGGCCGGAATGCACCGCACCGCTGAGGCACGCGGTTTAACAGGACGGATAACCCGGAAAATTCCTTCCAATCGCCTGATTTCCGCCAGTTTTCCACAGAAACTGTCTTTCCCGGCCCATTTTGGGATTGAATCGCCCTGCTACCCAGATATAGTGGTTGTGTTGTTGTTGCACACGATATGTTGTCAATTGTGTATATCGGGCGATCAGGGGCGAAAACCACCCGGCGTTAGAAGGAGGGCGGCTAAAAATGCAGTGGACACCGGAAAGAGTAGAAATTCTCACGCGGCTATGGTCCGAGGGCCTGTCAGCGCGTCAGATTGCGCAGAAACTGGGCGGCGTCACCAGAAATGCCGTCATCGGCAAGGCGCACCGGCTCAATTTGCAGCGCGGCGCACCCGTGCCGGAACCGGCGCCGGAGCCGGAACCCGTCGTCCCGGTCGTGCCGCCGATGCCGCTTAGCCCGGACGTAAAGCCCTGGATGTGCCGCTGGTCGACAGAAGAACCGGGTCGGCTCGGTCTGCATATCTGCGGTAAAACGGCCCAGCCCGGTCGCCATTACTGCGCCGAGCACCTGACGGCGGCCTATCTGCAGCGGCGGCGGTCCGCGGCCTGATACTGGAATCATCGCTGGAACGGAAGCGGTGGCCCCTGGGCCGCCGTTTTTCGTGTTCGTACATGTCGAATGCCGGTTCAGCGAGAGCGAGAGGGTGACATAAAATGAATCACGAACAATAATTAGGCGACGACATTCGGTTCGTCGCTGCTCCGGGTTAGTGCCTATGGCACCCTGCGGCATCTTTCGACATGGAGGCTACCAATGAAGAAGTTACTCGCTGCGGCCGTCGCCGTTTCGGCTATTTCCGGCGCAAGCGCGTCCAACGACGTTTCCGCTGACGATTTCTACAAGGACAAGCAGCTTGTCCTGACCATCGCATCGCGTCCCGGCGGCGGTTTCAATGCCTATGGCCGAAACCTTGCGAAGTTTATCGTCAAGCACATCCCGGGAAATTCGACGATTATCGTCAAGAACATGCCGGGGGCAGGCGGCCGCAAGGCAACGGCATGGCTGGACAAGATCGCGCCAAAGGACGGCTCAAACATGCTCGGGACGATGCCCGGGTCGCTGGTTGAACCCATTCTGGGCGATCCCAAGCGCGTAAAATACAAGCCGCTTGAATTCAGCTATATCGGCAGCGCTTCCGGCTTTACCACCATGTGTCTCGTGCGCACTGACAATCCTGTTAAATCCTTCGACCAGATGATTAAGCAGCAGGTTGTGTTCGGCGGCGACCAGATCGGCTCCACGACGCATGATCATGCCAATATGATGCGTAACCTTGTCGGCGCGAATATCAAGCTGGTGAAGGGTTACAGCGGGACCAAGAATCTCGTGCTCGCCGTCCAGCAGAAGGAAATCGACGGTTTCTGTGGCTATGCGTGGGCGTCGATGATGAGCCGCGCGCCGCATCTCATCAATAACAACATCGTGCGGGTCGTCGTTCAGTTCGGTCTCGACCCCCATGCAGAAATGACGAAGCGCGGCATTCCCGGCGTCTGGAAGTATGTAAAGGACGAGAAGAAGCGCAAGGCGCTGGAACTGCTTGCGTCGACCCAGGTATTCGGGCGTCCCTATATCGCTCCCCCGGGTGTGCCGAAGGCGCGAGTCGATACCCTGCGTAAAGCGTTTGACGCCACGATGAAGGATCCTGAGTTCCTTGCGGCGATGAAGAAATCGCGGCTGACGGTGGACCCGGCCAGCGGCAAGCGCGTCGAGGAACTGATCCGTAATATCTATACCTCGGATCCGGAAATCCAGAAGCTCGCGCGCTGGGCGATCGCAACCTCGAAGTAAACAGCGATTATTTCAGCATCCCGGGCAGGCGGGTGGAGAGTATCTCCTCCGCCTCCCGGGCGATGCGTTCCACCACCTCGCCTGCCGGCGGGATGTCGTGGATCAGCCCGGCATCCTGTCCCATCGACAGCGAGCCATTCTCGACATCGCCATTCCTGCGCGCCTCAATAAGGTCGGCGTGAGCCTGCCTTTGATTCTGGCGCAGCGCCCATTCGCGTCCGGCCCAGCGTTCGATGAAACGGTTGCGCCTGGCGCGCGACATGGCACCGGGCCAGACGATTCCCTGTGCGATATCGGGAATCTCGGTCAGCTCCGTATCGTGACCGTCCGAATCCACGATGGCCTGCTTGAAGTTGGGGTGAAGCGGGGATTCTCCGGTAGCGAGGAAACGCGTTCCCAGCAAAACGCCCTGCGCCCCCAGAGCCAATGCCGCGGCCAGCCCGCGCCCATCGGCGATCCCGCCGGCCGCGATCACCGGTACGTCGCCCACGGCATCCACAACCATCGGGACGAGCGCCAGCGTCGCCATCCAGCTTACATGGCCGCCGCCTTCGGTGCCCTGCGCGACGATGGCGTCGGCGCCGGCTTCGACGCCGGCCAGCGCCTCCGGTACGCCGCCCGCCATGTAGGTGACCTTGCAGCCCGCATCCCTGGCGCGTCCGACCCAGGATTTCACGTCCTGGTCTGGGCGCGGCCAGGCGAACGCCATGGCGGGCGGGCGTTCGTTCAGGGCGGCTTCGAAACTCTCTTCCTCGGCGTGAAAGATCAGAAAATTCAGGGCGAACGGGCGGTCGGTCTGGCTCCGGATTTCGCTGGCGGCAGTCTTTATCTGGGCGGGGCTGAGACGGTGGCATCCCATGGCGCCCAGCCCGCCGGCCTCCGAAACCGCGGATACCAGCGGCGGCGAATAGATCGATCCCATGCCGCCGAGAAAGACCGGGTGATCAATGTCGAACATGTCGCAGACCGGCGTCCTGATCATCACAAGGCTCCCTGCGTTAATCTCATAAGAGAAGAATAGGCTGGAATTCCGTGGCAGGAAACATCCCGTCCATGGCGTTTCGCGCTGGGGGTGACGGGTTCCCGGCGTTAGGATAAAACTCGGCTTTTCCTTGGATATTCACTTGTCTGGAACAGGAATGGCTACGGATTCGCGTTACCGCCTCGGCGTCGATGTCGGCGGCACCCACACTGACCTCGTACTGCTCGATGTCGATACCGGCGAGATCGCTGTCGAAAAGGTCTCGTCCACCCCTGCCAACCCGGCTCTCGGCGTGCTGAACGGGGTGAATAATTACATCGCCAGGGGAACGCCGCCAGGCTCTATCGAATTCTTCAGCCACGGCACGACGATCACGACCAACGCGCTGCTGCAGATGCGCGGCGCGCGGGTCGGGTTGATGATCACCAAGGGCTACCGCGCCGTGCAGGAGGTCCAGACCCAGGCGCGCGACGGCAATCCTTTCGATTATTTCTATAAGAAGCCGGAACCGATCGCGCCGCAAAGCATGACGCGGGAAATTCCCGGCCGGATCGGCTGGGAAGGCGACGAGATCGAGGCGCTCGACGAGGACGCGGTGCGGACGGCGACCCGCTCGTTCCGCGAAGACGGCGTGACGTCGATCGCCGTCTGCTACCTGTTTTCCTACGCCAACAGCAGCCACGAGGAACGCACGCGCGCCATCATCCTGGAAGAATTTCCGGAAGCGCATGTTTCGTTATCGTCAGAGGTGCTGCCGCGCATCCGCGAATGGCCGCGCCTGTCGACAACGCTTCTCAACGCCTATCTCGGCCCGGTTCTGGTCGATTACATCGCCGATCTGAATAAGGGGCTCGACGAAGGCGGGGTCGAAACGCAGCAGCGCTTCCTGATGCAGTCGAATGGCGGGGTCATGCCGTTCGAGGCCGCGGTGCAAGGCGGCAAGACGGTCTACACGCTGTTCTCCGGTCCCGCAGCAGGCGCGCAGGCAAGCGCCTACCTGGCGGGCGACGATGCAATGAAGGGGATCGTGACGCTGGATATGGGCGGCACATCAGCCGATATCGCCTTTATCGAGGGCGGAACGCCGCTGGAGGTTACCGAAGTAATGCTGGCGCGCCGTCCGCTCGGCGTGCCGGCGCTCGACATGACGACGATTTCCGCTGGAGGCGGCTCCATCGCCTGGGTCGACAAGGGCGGTTTCCTGTGCGTTGGGCCCCACAGCGCGGGCGCCGATCCGGGACCGGCCTGCTACGGCAAGGGCGGCGACGAGCCCGCCGTCACCGACGCCGATATCGTGCTGGGCTATCTCAATCCCGATTACTTCCTCGGCGGGGCGCAGACGCTCGACGTCGCGGCATCAGAAAAGGCGCTCCGGGAAAAGGTCGGCGAGCCGCTCGGCATGTCGATCCGCGAGGCAGCAGCCGGCATTCGCCGTATTGTCGATCTGCGTATGGCGGACGAGGTCAAGGTGTTCGGCGCGAAACGCGGTGTGAGCCCGCAGGAATTCACCCTGCTGCCGTTCGGCGGCGCGGGCGCGGTGCATGCCGGTTCGGTCGCGGACGAGCTGGGCATCAACCGGATTTTCGTTCCGCCGCGGCCGGGGGCTTTTTCCGCTCTCGGGCTGCTCTGCACGGACGTGGTGCACGACTATGTACGGTCCGAACTGCGTCCGATGGAGCAGGTGACGCCGGATCATGCGGAAGCGGTGTTCTCGGAGCTCGAATCGCGCGGTCATGCCGAACTGGAAGAAGAAGGTCTGGCGGCGGACGGCGCCCGGTTCGAGCGCGAACTGGACATGCGATATACCGGGCAGGGTTACGAGCTTCGCGTGTCGCTGGATGGACTTGGGGAAGACGGTCTGGACGCCGCCGACATGGAAGCCGCTCGCGACCGGTTTGACGACCACCATGCAAGGATTCACGGCCATGCGGCAAAGGACCGATCGGTGGAGATCGTGTCCTATCGGGTGCGGCTGCGGGTCGATGTCCCGAAATACGTGCCGCAACCGGTCGGAGACCCGGTCGAGGCGCCGGCGCCCGAAGATGCGGTCAAGGGAACCCGTACGGTCTATTTCACCTCCGATACCGGCACCGAAACCACGCTGTACGAGCGCGATCGCCTGCCGGTCGGCGCGTATGTCGACGGCCCTGCCATTATCGAACAGTTCGATTCGACCATCGTCGTGCCCGACAGATGGCGGGCGTCGGTCGACGGGTACCGTAACCTGATCCTGAGCAGGGAGAGATAGAATGGCCGAAACCGCCTCTGCAACCGTCGATCCCGTTACTGTCCAGGTGCTGCGCAACAAGGTCGCCAGCCTTGTCGACGAGATGCACTACCATTTCTACCGGTCGGGTTATTCGACGATCATCCGGGAATCTCGGGATTTCTCCTGCGTGATTCTCGACCGCCGGGGCCGGCTGATCGTGCCGCCGCCGATGTTTTTCCATGGCATCGCTTACCGGACCTTCGTCGACAGTATTTTCGAGCTTTACGAGGAAAGTGAGATCGAGGACGGCGATGTCTTCGTCTCCAACCACCCCTATCAGGCGGGCATGCCGCACGTGTCCGATATGGGGTTCGTCGCGCCGATTTTCTCCAACGGTACGCTGGTCGGCTTCTCCGCCTCCATCGCGCACAAGGCGGATATCGGCGGCACCAACCCGGGCAGTACCTCGGCCAACTCGACCGAGCTCTATCACGAAGGGCTTCTCCTGCCGCCGATCAAGTATCATCGCGCGGGAGAGCTTGACGAAGACCTGCTGCGGGTCATTCTCGGCAATAGCCGACATCCGGACCTGGTGCGCGGCGACATCCACGCGCAGGTGGCGGCGACCAATATGGGCGTCGAGCGCATGAAGGAGAACGCCGAGCGGTTCGGCGCCGATACCGTGATCGGTGCGTTCGATGCAATCCTCAACGGCGCGGCGGAGGAGCTGCGAGCGGCCATCGCGGCGCTGCCGGATGGAACCTCGTCCGCTGAAGGATACATGGACGACGACGGGGTCGAACGCGACAAGCCGGTCAAGTTCGCCGTTACCGTCACCATCGAGGGCGACAAAGCGATCTTCGATTATTCGGATAGCGGACCGCAGGCGAAGGGGCCGGTCAATCTCCGCCCGGCCATGGTCGAGGCCTGCACGTTCTATTGCCTCGTTGGCGCGCTGGGGCCGCACGACCTGCATTACAATGGCGGCATGGGCGATGTGGTCGAGCTTCGCTTTGCGCCCAACACGGTAACCAACGCCAGCCCGCCGGCGCCGGTGTCGTCATACCAGAAAGCCAACCTGAAGCTGGTCGACGTTATCCTGGAAGCGATGGCGCATTTTGCGCCGGAGCGTGCCATTGCCGGGTCGGGCTCATCCGGGTCGCTGCTGATTTCCTGGCAGGGCGGCGGGCGCGAGGGGCACTCGACCATGCAGTACGAGATTTTCGGCTCGGCCTATGGCGGCGGGAAGGGGCATGACGGCACGTCGATGACGGCGACGCACCTTTCCAACCTGCACGTCACGCCGATCGAAATTCTGGAGTCGGAGTTTCCCTGCCGCATCACCGAATTTTCCTTTATTCCGGATTCCGGCGGGCCGGGCGAGTACCGGGGCGGTGTTGCTTTCCGGCGCCGCTATGAGCTGTTGCAGGATGCCATGGTGGTGCGGCGCTACGAGCGCGCCAAGTTTCCGCCGACCGGCATGGAAGGCGGCAAGGACGGCAAGGCAAGCCGGTTCGTATCCATCGGCCATAACGGAGATGAAACCGACTTGCCAGCGGCCGGTCGGTTCGACATGAAGGAAGGCGACGGGTTCTATCTCGACAAGGCGGGCGGCGGCGGCTACGGCGATCCGAAGAAGCGCGATCCCGAGGCCATTCGCCGGGACCTGAAGGAAGGCTACGTCACGCCCGAAGGCGCGAAGCGGGATTACGGGTTCGACGGCTGAACTCTCTCCTCGAACGAGCAGGGCCGGTCCTTTCGGGCCGGCCCTTTTTCGTGTGCTGGCGGCAAATCAGCTCGATTTTCGGCCTTTGACCATAATCGCCTGGCGGGCTCTTGCCGCGGTGGCGGGCGACACCTTCATCATGTCGGTCACGACCTTCTGGAGGTCTGCGCCCTTCATCGGATCGACTTCGAGCTTGCGGCTTTTCGCTTCGTCCTTGAAGGCCCCGCTATATGCCATCTTTTCAAATGCATCCCTCAGCATTGCCGCGACATGCGCCCGCGTCTTCGGCGGTACGGTCAGCGACCGGCCGATGGCGCCCAGAGAGGCCATGAAGCCGACGACTTCCTTCTGCTCCGGCGTGGTGGCGAGGTCGGTGAGCATCGGCAGGTTCTGCAGTTCCGGATGCTTGTTGACGCCGAGCTGCAGGACAGGTTTGGCGAATCCGGTTTCGAACCATTTGCCGCGGGTCGCGGTCCATGAGGCCCAGGTCAGAGACGCGCCGTCGGTTTCCTTCTGCTCCATCGCCAGCATGGATTTCTGCGATCCCTGATAGCCCTGGATGATCTTGATCTTCGTGTCGAACATGCCGTTGAGCAACGCCGGCACGAGGAAGGTCTGCGAGCCGGTGCCGGTCGAGCCTACATTCACCGGCGTCTTTTGCAGATCTGCCAGAGTGTTGATGTTCCTGTCGGAACGGAACACAAGGACCGAATTGGTCTGCACCGCGTTGCCCAGATAGTAGAACTGGTCGGCCTTGTAGCGCGCAGTCTTGGGATCGAGCAGGTTCGAAATCACGATCGTATCGGGCGGCATGAACAGGTTAAGCCCGGTTTTCGGTGCGACGTTGTAGGAATAGTTAGTTGCTTTAATCCCGCCGGCGCCCGGCATGTACTGGACCACAATCGTGGGCTTGCCCGGTATAAGCGGTTGAAGATGGCGCGCCATGACCTACGAATAGAGGCCGTAGGTGCCGCCCGCATCGAAGCCGACGGTAATGGTGACCTTCTTGCCCTTGAAGAGGCGTTCGAGCGCTGCGTCGCTGGAGAGCGCAGGTGTCGTAATGGCGGTCGCAAGAACCAGCGCGGCCGCGCCGCGCAGCAGATTGTTTGTCACGGAATTCCTCCTGTGAACGGGTTATATGGGTTATCGGCAGAGCCGAAAGGTGCGTCCCGGGGTTGCCGCGGGACGAATAACCCTTCTTTGGAGGCTGTGGACCGGTTGGCCGGTTTCGGCGTCCCGCCGCTTTTCCATCGGCGTTCAGGGCGGCGTGTATTTCGGTATTCGTTACAGGGAATCAAGTGGCCGGCGAAAAAAAGGCCGGGGATTTCCCCGGCCTTTTCGTAAACGTCTCAGCGCCTACTTTTTCTTCGTTGGCTTGGTACCGAAAACGTACTTGGTCGCCTTTGCGACGGCTGACGGAGACATTGTCTTCATCGCATCGACCAGCGTCTTCTGAAGTTCGGCGCCTGCAATCGGGATCACCGGCAGTTTCCGCTTAACCGCATCGGACTTGAAAGCCGCATCGTTAACCGTGGACCAGAACGCCGTCCGAAGCGGTTCGACGAGACCCTGAGGGACGCCGGGGGGATAGGCGAGACCCCGGCCGATAACCGACGCCGTCGACAGCATCGCTGCAGCTGCCCTGTCGTCGTCGGTCTTGGCGAGTTCGTGCAGGAGCGGCAGATTGGGGAGGTCCTTCTCCCGCGTAAATCCGACCTGAACAAGCGTCAGCGCGAAATCGTCGCTTTTGCCCTTGAACCACTGAGGCTTGTTCGCCGTCCAGGAGACCCAGCTGTTGCTCATACCGAACGTCTCACCCTGTTCGACCGACAGCGAGGTTCCGGCAGAGCCCTTATAACCTGTCACGATCTTGAACTTGGTTTTCAGGATGCCGTTCATCATTGCCGGGACGATATAGGTCGGGGAGCCCGTTCCGGTGGAGGCGACGATGACTTCCTTTTTCCGGAGATCCTCAATGCCTTTGATGCCTGTATCGCGCCGGACCATCATGATCTGGTTTGCGCCGAATACGGTGCCGAGCCAGTGCATCTTGGCAACATCGTACCTGACCCGTTTGGGCCGCAGCATCTGGGACACGACCGACATTTCCGGCGGCATCAGGATGTTGTGTCCATTCTTGGGCATCACAACATAGGCGTAGTTTGCGGCTTTAAGACCACCGGCGCCGGGCATGTGCTGAACGATGACGTTCGGCTTTCCCGGGATATGATTGCCGAGATGGTTGGACAGAAGCAGGGCGGTCTGCCCGTACGTGCCGCCCGCACCATACCCGACGAGGATGGTGACCGTGCGGTCCTTGAAGACATCGGCGGCCGACTGGGCGGTCGCCGGAGCCGCGAGGGCAACAGCCGTAGCCGCAGCGGCGAATGAAATAAGAGTGCGTTTCATCAAATACTCCCTGTCAATGTGTTAAACGCCCGCCGATTACCATACCCATCGGCGAGGTTGCCGCATTGTGGTGCGGAAACCCCAGTTTGAAAAGCGAAAATGGCGGCAATGTGACGCCAGGCAATGAAGCCCGCTGGCTCAATTCAGTGCGTAGAGCCGCTTCGCGTTGTCGTCGAGGATCTTGTCGGCGGATTTCTCGGGAATTTTGCCGTCGCTCCGGAGCCGGCGCAGCGCCTCGATTTCGGTCGAGGTGTCGTTATGGCCGTAATCCGTGCCGACGACGATATTGTCGTCGCCGACAGCGTCGAGGATGTAATCCAGATCGTCGGTTACCTGGCAGGCGATATACATGTTGTTGTCGCCCAGAGGATCGCTGCCGAGATCGCGGCCCATGCGGCTGAGGCGGAGATTCAGGTCGTTGATCGCGTAGGGCACCCATTGTGCGCTCAGCTCGACGAACCCCCAGCGGACCTTGGGGAAATTTTCGGGGATGCTGTTCCACAGCAGGTCGTGGAACGCGCCGACGCCCGACAGCTTGAACCGGTTGAAGCCCGGGTCGGTGCGGTAGGCTTCGTGAATCGTAAAGCTGGCGATGCCGGAATGCAGACAGATCGGCATGTCGAGTTCGCCCGCCATGTCATAGAAGGGGAAGAAATACGGATCGGAGGCCATCCGTTCCGCCTCAAGCGCGCGGACGAAAATGCCGCAGGCGCCGTTTTCCTTGCCGAATTCGAGCTCCTCGCGGACCTTGTCCATATCGAGAAGCGGCGGGCAGACGACCCAGCGCAGTTCCTCCGTCGCGGCCTTGTTGATCTCGGCGAGCCAGCGGTTGTAGCCCTTGCAGAGCGCGTAATCGATTTCCGGATTGATCGTGAGCGGCCGCAGGAACAGGGTCGGGAACAGGACCTGGACGTCGATCTCCAGCTCTTTCATGTGGTCGAGCCGGGCCTGAATGTCGCTCATCTCGCGCGATTCCATCGAGGTGTCGAGACCGACATTGAACTGCTTGTTATGGATGCGGCCGTCGACCACCCAGTATTCGCGCAGCACGTTGCCGCTCGATCCGTATTTTGTCTCACCGGTCTGCTGGGTCACCACCATGGGGGCGTGGCGCTTGTGTTCCGGGTCCATATGTTCCCAGGTCCGCGGGGTTTCCAGCACGTGTGCATCGGCGTCGATCGTCGGCATTCTGCTCTCCTGTCTTGCTAATCAGGCAAGCATAAGTATTTCCCGGCAGCGGGAAAGGTCGGAAAGACGAATTTTTTGTATATCAGGCGCGGCGGCGCAGAGTCATCATGCCGATCAGGCCGAAGGCAAACAGCCAGGCAGATTCCGGCGTAGCGATCGTCACAGTCGGCGGGGACTCATTCTCGACCTGATTGAAGAACCAGTTGAACCCGGTGTTGAAGAAAATCGAGGTGCTGGTGATGCGAACGTGGTCCGCCGAGATGAACGCGCCGCTGTTGTTGGACTGCGCGAAGCCAGTCTCGCCGTCGTCGAAATCGATCACGATATCGGCCCCGGCATCCAGCCCGACGAATTCCAGATTCATGGTGTAGTCGTCCGCCGTCCCGGCGATTTAGTCGATACCGGTCTGTGCGTAGAGGATGCCCGCGACATCGTCCATGCCCAGGGTACGCTGGTGTTCGTCGGTGAGCGCGCCCTGCTGCATCACAGCTTCTGTATCGACAAATCCGAGCGCGGCGGCGACGGCCCGATCGGCATTAGCGGAGTAATTGTCCCCGATCGGCAGGTCTGCCAGATCGCGGCTGTACGTGGTTGAATCCACTACCCCGGCACCGATACTGATCGGATTGTTGTCGGCGATCCGGAAATAGTTCAGATTGACGTCGTCCCCGCGCAGGTCGTCAGCGGACCCTTGGATGCCGTCAGCGCCGGCATTAAAGGTAAAGGAGTTATCCGCACCGTCGGTTGAGAGCGTATGGTTGCTGTTTCCACCCGCTGTAGACCCCATATTCGTATGCGCCAGCCCCAGTGAGTGTCCCATTTCGTGCAGCAGGGTCGATTCGAAATCGATCTGCGAGCCGCCAATACCCGCGGAGCTGAGATTGCCTGTCGTCGGGACCAGGCCGTTCCATGTGTTGACCACGTTTTGTGTCGGGATAACCATCTGGGCGGCAAATGCGCTGGTGGGATCGACGCCGACCGTGATGTTCAGGGCGCCGCCGGTACCGGTATAGCCGAGCGCGTGCGTCACGATATTCACGCCGTTCGCCTCGCCAGCGAATATGTAGGCGAAGGAATGCGCCTCGCGGGGCGCCGTCAGCGTGACCGCCAATACTGCGCTCGCACAAAACGAGCCTGCCAGCTTGAGGAGCCCGAGTTTCGGTCTCCTGTTCATGAAGCGCGACCCCGATTATCAGTCCAGCGTGAACTTAACGAACTGTTAGCCATTCTATCCTACCCCTCGAAGAAAAAGCCAGACCTGAAATGTCAGAAAATCGAGGAAATCCAAGGGTTTGGTTAATTTTTTCTTAGGGGCTGAAGTATCTAAGGGTTAGTGTCTGGCGTGTTTATACCATGATTTAAGCTGCTTCAGGAGGTCTGCGTGGTTGGCTCCGTTGAAGCGCCACTCGCACTCCTTGAGGAACCAGTAG
>Ga0181593_10000362_pt1 | contig 39076 bp, 36 predicted proteins | sample 071ome_19_FD_133756 | JGI IMG/M metagenome (GOLD analysis project Ga0181593, IMG submission 133756) | Coastal salt marsh microbial communities from the Groves Creek Marsh, Skidaway Island, Georgia - 071413AT metaG (megahit assembly) | ecosystem: Environmental > Aquatic > Marine > Intertidal...
GGATCCGGCCGCCATTGAAGCCGATTACGCAAAAAACGAACCGGGCATCACATACTTCGACGATTTTTTAAAGCCCGATACACTGCAGGCCATTCGCGAACATTGCCTCGAATCCATGGTCTGGCATGAATTTCGATACGCGAACGGCTACCTCGGTGCCTTCATGAACGAAGGATTTTTCTGTCCGTTGCTTAATCAGATTGTCGAAGCGTTGCCAAAAACATTGCCCGGCATTTTTAAAGATCATCAATTGATCAATTTGTGGGGATATAAATACGACAGTTCCATGACCGGTATCGACCGGCATGCCGATGAGGCGGCCGTGAATGTGAATTTCTGGATTACCCCCGACGACGCCAACCTCGATCCAAATACCGGCGGCCTGGTGATTTGGAATCAAGAAGCTCCGCTCGATTGGGATTTCGAAAAATTCAATGCCGATCAGGATGCAATCAAGGCCTTTTTGGAAGAATCCGGCGCGCAATCCATTCGCGTTCCACACAAGCAAAACCGGGCCGTCATCTTTAATTCCGATTTATTTCACGCAACCGATGAAATCCATTTCAAGAACGGCTACGAGAATCGGCGGATCAATATCACCCTGCTTTATGGCCGGCGTCATCAAGACTAGCGGCCCCATGGCCGGAGCCGCAGGGATTTTGCGCCTCCCTTGCGGCTGACACCCGCGCCCGATAAAACCAATCCATGAATGGCGCACACTCAGCCCCTTTGACGGTCGTGCTTGAACTGAACGATGAACAGGCAACCCTTGAGCTGGCCGCAACACTGGACCGCCAGTCAGTTGCCCGCGACATCATCGCCCTGACCGGCGAACTCGGCGCTGGGAAAACAACGTTTGCACGCGGCTTTATCGGTGCGAAGCGCAACCAGCCGGAGGATGTCCCCAGCCCGACATTCACCTTGGTGCAACTTTACGAAACGGACCGCGAAACGATTTATCATTTCGATCTTTACCGGCTCAACGCGCCGGAAGAAGCTTACGAACTCGATATCGAGGACGCCTTCGCTTCCGGCATTTCACTGATCGAGTGGCCGGAAAAGCTCGGCGCCTTGCTGCCTCGCGACAGTCTCGGCGTCCGGCTTGAATTCAGCGAAAATCCGGGGGCCCGCCGCGCCGTCATCACGGCACCGCCACATTGGCACGGCCGGTTGAAGGAGGCGGGCCTTGACTGAGCGGACCGCGCGCATCAATCAATTTTTACAAGCCAATGGTTGGGGCGAGGCCGATTGCAAACCGCTGGCCAGTGATGCTTCGTTTCGGCGTTACATCCGCCTCACGCAAAACGGCCAAGCTGCTTTGCTCATGGATGCACCGCCGCCGAAAGAATCCGTTTCGCCGTTCATCAAGATTGCAAAACATCTTCACGCGCTGGGTTTCAGCGCACCGGAGATTTACGCCGAAGACGAAACACACGGGCTGTTATTAATAGAAGATTTCGGCGAGCACACGTTCACCCGTTTATTACTAAACGGCGCCGATGAAACCGCGCTTTACGAACTCGCGACCGATACCTTGATCGCGCTTCACCGGTTGCCCGCCGATCAAGCGATCCCCGGCGATCTCGCGTCTTATGACCAGCAACACCTGCAGGATGAAGCCGTTTTATGGGCCGATTGGTATATTCCCGCCGTCACGGGCGCGCCGATGCCGGCGGCAATGCGAAAAAGTTACGTGATGGCTTGGTTCGAATGCTTTCGCCTGTTGGATAATCAGCCGCAAACATTGGTGCTGCGCGATTACCATGTCGATAACCTGATGCGCCTCGACGGACGCAGCGGCGTTCACGCCTGCGGCCTGCTGGATTTTCAGGATGCGGTGAAGGGCCCTTCGGCGTACGATTTAATGTCGCTTTTGGAAGACGCCCGCCGGGATATCAGCGATTCGCTTCGAACCGCCATGCTGAACCGCTATTTTAACGCTTTTCCCGAACTCGACCGGGAGCGTTTTGAAACAGCCATCGCCGTATTAGGCGCACAGCGCCATACCAAAGTCATCGGCATTTTTACCCGACTGTGTTGGCGTGACGGCAAATCGGTTTACCTGCAACACATCCCCCGGGTTTGGCGGTTACTGGAGCGTTCCTTGAAACACCCCGCGCTTTCACCGGTTGTCAGTTGGCTCGACCGCAACATTCCCGCCGATCAGCGGATCACGCCGCCCAAACCGCCTCAATCGCAGGAGGCATCATGACAAAACAAAGAACCAAAACCCTTAAACCGCCGACAACGGCCATGGTGCTGGCCGCCGGGTATGGCACGCGCATGCGCCCCTTAACCGACACCCTCCCAAAACCCCTGGTACGCGTGCTGGACCGTGCGTTGATTGATCGTGTGCTCGACCGGCTTGAAGACGCCATGGTTGAGAAAGCCGTCGTCAACGTTCACTACTTAGGCGAACAAATCGAGAAGCACCTTAAAAGCCGGACGTCGCCCAAGATTGACATATCCCGTGAAGAAGAATTGCTCGATACCGGTGGCGGCATTATCCATGCTCTATCAAAGTTAGGAAAAAATCCGTTTTATGCCGTCAACAGTGATGCGTTATGGCTCAATGGTTACAAAGACGCCTTGCTGCGCTTGGCCCAACATTGGGATGATACCCAAATGGATGGACTGTTGTTGCTTCATTCCACGGTGGAAGCTTACGGGTATGACGGCATGGGCGATTTTGTGATCGATCCTCTCGGCGGCTTGCAGCGCCGCCCCGAAGGCGAAGTCTCGCCGTATTTATTTACCGGCGTTCAGATGTTGCACCCCAGGCTGTTTAAGAATGCACCGTCGGGACCATTTTCAATGAACCGGCTTTACGATGAAGCGATCGAAGTGGGCCGGCTTTACGGTGTTATTCATGACGGCGAATGGTTTCATGTTGGCACCGTCGAAAGTCTCAAGGAAGCCGAGGATTACATCCAAGCCCGTTATGCCGGCACCCGGCACCGCTCATGACGAAACTTTCAGACAAGCGGGCCAGCCGGTCCAACGTGTACACCATCCCGCCGGGCACACCCTTCGTCGATGTATTGGCAACGGGCATCCGCGATCTTGCCGGCGATGAACCTGAAAATCTCACACGCTGTACGGTGATGCTGCCGACACAACGCGCGCGCCGGGCCCTGCAAGAGGCATTTCTGCGCCAAAGTGCCGGGCGGGCGTTGCTGTTGCCGAAGCTCGTCGCACTCGGCGAGCTTGATGAGGATGAGTTGGCATTGTCCCAACCGCTTGATGAAACAACATCCGGCGATATCGGCCATCCGTTATCCGTGCCGCCGGCCATGCCGGGAATTCGGCGCCGCCTTCTGCTGGCGCGAATGATCATGTCACGACCTGACATCGACATCCGCGCTGATCAGGCGGCCTGGCTTGCCGCCGAGTTGGCCCGGCTGCTTGATCAGGTTCATACCGAGCAATTGAGTTTTGATAAGCTTGCGAGTCTCGTGCCTGACGAGTTTGCCGAACACTGGCAAATTACGCTTACGTTTCTTGAAATTTTGACAGATGCTTGGCCTAAAATTCTTGAAGAAGAAGGCTGTATCGATCCGGCGGACCGGCGAAACCGTTTACTTGAAACACAGGCAATACTTTGGCGCCGGGAGCCGCCAGATGACCTCATCATCGCCGCCGGTTCAACTGGTACAATCCCTGCCACCGCCGATCTTTTGAAAGTGATTGCCGGGCTCCCGCACGGCATGGTCGTTCTGCCCGGTTTCGATGCCGATGCCGGTCCGGCGATTTGGGACAGGTTGAGCCCCACACATCCGCAATACACCATGGTGCAATTACTTGATCACTTAGGTGTTGATCCAAGCGATGTCATACCGTGGCCTTATGAGACGCAAAAAGAACCGGCCATCAACCGGTTGCCGTTGATCCGAAGGGCCTTAGCACCGGCCGGCGCCGATTTACCGGGCGATAAGCCGGAGCCCGTTACCGAGGAAACACTCAACGGATTAACCCGGATCGATTGCCCGACACCGCAGGAAGAGGCGAAAACAATCGCCTTGATGATGCGCGAGACGCTGGAAACACCCGGCAAGACGGCCGCCCTCATCACACCGGACCGCGTATTAGCCCGCCGGGTCGCGGCAGCCTTAAAGCGCTGGAACATCGAGATCGATGATTCTGCTGGTGTGCCGTTAGCACAATCGCCACCGGGCACATTCCTTCGTTTAAGCGCACACATGGCGGCTGAAAATTTAGCCCCGGTTCCTTTGTTGGCGGCCTTAAAACATCCATTTGCCGGTGGCGGCATGCCCCCGGGTAAATTGCACCGTGACATTCGAAAACTGGAAAGCGCCATTCTGCGTGGACCGCGCCCCGCTCCCGGTATCGCCGGTTTGCGGTTGGCGCTGCGTCATAAAAAAGAAAGTTTGGATGACCTCCTCGCGTTTCTCGAACAAACGGTTCAACCCTTTCACCAGGCGCTTCGCACGCCATCGGTCTCGTTACGGGACATCATGCGGGCTCATATCGGCATGGCTGAAAAACTCGCCTCGACCGATCAAGAAGAAGGTGCCCAACGGTTGTGGGCGAAGGAAGACGGTGAAGCGGCGATGACACTGATTGCCGAACTGTCCGAGGCCGCTGACGATCTCGGCCCCATTGACGGAACCGTCTACCCGGCTTTGCTGGACACTTTACTGAGTGGCGCCGCCGTCCGACCGCGCTACGGCCAACACCCGCGTCTGTTCATCTGGGGCTTGCTCGAAGCGCGGCTGCAGCGGGCCGATGTCATGATTCTCGGCAGCCTTAACGAAAACGCTTGGCCGCCCGAGGCCAAGGCCAATCCCTGGATGAGCCGGCCGATGCTGAGCGATTTCGGTTTGCCGTTACCTGAACGGCGGATCGGCTTAACGGCGCACGACTTCACTCAGGCATTTTGCGCACCTCATGTGATTCTCACCCGGGCCGAACGCGTTGACGGCACACCAAGCATGCCTTCACGTTGGTTGCTCCGGCTGGAAAACCTGATTGAAGCGAACGGATGGCAGCAACCCGCTCACCGCGAGTCGGCATGGATGGCATGGAGCCAAGCCCTCGATGCCCCGGCACAAGTTAAGTCCGTATCCTCGCCGAAACCGACACCGCCCGTTGACGTGCGCCCGCGCGAATTATCCGTCTCGCGAATCGAAACCTGGGTGCGCGATCCGTATGCCATCTATGCGCAGTATATTTTGAATCTCAAACCCCTTCCTAATCTTGAAGAAGATCCCAGCGCACGCGATCGCGGTATTATCATCCATGATATTCTCGATGACTTTATTCGCGCGCATCCGAAAACGCTTCCGGACGATGCCTTCGGGGCATTGATCAAAATCGGTCAGACCGCATTTGAGCCATATGCACCTTGGCCGAACATTAAGGCCTTTTGGTGGCCGCGATTCGAGATCATTGCCGAATGGTTTATTCATCATGAACGCCGGCGCCGCGAAAAAGGTTACACGCTCCTCGCCGCCGAAACGAAGGGCGATATATCTCTTAACGGTCCGGCGGGTTTGTTCACCATCACGGCGCGCGCCGACCGGATCGATAAAACGCCGGCCGGTACGTTGGCCATACTCGATTACAAAACCGGTCAACCGCCAACGGAAAAAATGGCAAATAGCGGCATTGCCCCGCAACTGCCGCTGGAAGCGATCATCGCCGAACGCGGTGGGTTCGCTTCCATTCCGGAAACTCCAGTCGGGGAGCTTACCATCATTCATTTGTCCGGCGGCCGCGAACCAGGAAAGGACATCCCCTATAAAGACGACATCAAAGCGTTAATCAAAAAAACCGCAAGCGGTTTACAAAAACGCATCGATGCGTTTGACCGGCCGGAAACACCCTATCTGTCGCGGGCGACGCCGATGTTTCTACACCGCACCGGTGATTACGACCATTTGGCCCGGGTCAAAGAATGGTCGAGCGGTTCCGGAGACGATCAATGACCGCTCTTGAACACCCGAAAGCATACAAACCCATCAAGCGCACGATGCAGCAAATGGAAGCATCCGACCCGGCACGTTCCGTGTGGGTGTCGGCCAACGCGGGCACCGGCAAGACATACGTCCTCATTGACCGAATTACACGCCTTTTACTGACTGGCACACCGGCAAACCGCATTTTGTGTTTAACCTTTACCAAGGCCGCAGCGGCCGAAATGGCAAACCGGCTTCATGAACGGCTTGGTCATTGGGCCGTTATGGATGAACAATCTCTTGAAAACGATTTGTTGTATCTGCTTGGGCGAGAAGCTGACGAAAAAGAACGGACCCTGGCCCGCCACTTATTTGCCGAAACCCTGGACACACCCGAAGGGCTTAAAATTCGAACCATCCATTCGTTTTGCGAATCGCTATTGGCGCGGTTTCCCCTTGAAGCCGGCGTGCCGCCGCATTTCTCTGTCATCGACGAACGCAGCCAGGCCGAACTTCTCAGCGAAGCTCACGAAGATCTATATGCGAACGCTTTTGCTGACCCGAACGGCGGCCTATCGCTCGCCCTGCATCATCTTGCCGGATTGATTCATGAAAACGATTTTGCCGAGTTGATGCGCAATCTCGCCAACAGCCGCGGCAAACTGCAAATCCTGCTCGAGCGGCACGGTGGTATCGACGGGACGATAGGCTACACCCGATCCGCCTTGGGACTGCTGGAAAACGAAACCGCCGACAGCGTCATCCAGTCGGCTTGCCGCGACGACGCCTTCGATATCGCGGGATTGAAATATGCGCTCAAGGCTTTATCGCAAAGCACCGGCAAACGGGATCTGGAACGCGCAGCCGTTATCGATGCATGGCTTGCGAATCCGGACGAGCGGCCCGCAACATTCCTAAATATTTATGTCCCGAAATTCTTGACTCAAAAAATGGAGCCGACCGCCAAGTCCCATCTTTTATCGAAAAAAATTCGCGAAGCCGACCCTCGCGTGTTTGATGTTCTACGAACCGAACAGGATCGCGTCCACACTGTCATTCAGCGCCGCAATGCGTACCGTTTGTTGGAGGCGACTCGGTCGTTGCTGACGCTGGGTCATGAATTGGCCGGCACTTTTGAACGTTTAAAGCGCGGCCGCGATCTGCTCGATTACGACGATCTCATTCTCACCGCCTGCCGTCTGCTGAACGGTAAAAACACCGTGCCGTGGGTTCATTTTAAACTCGACGGCGGGATTGATCATATTCTCATCGACGAAGCCCAGGACACCAGCCCGGAACAATGGGAAATCGTGTCGGCTTTAGCTTCGGAATTTTTTACCGGCCTCGGCGCGCATGACAATCGGCGAACGGTTTTTGCCGTTGGCGACGAAAAACAATCGATATTTAGTTTTCAAGGCGCCGACCCGGCGGCCTTCGATACCATGCGCAAATATTTTGCCGATAAATCAGAACAAATCGGCGAACGTTTGGATGCCCTGACGCTGGCCCTGTCATTCCGATCCGTCGAATGCGTTTTAACATCGGTCGATAATGTTTTTGATCAATCAAACGCCCGCGACGGGTTGATCGCGCAGGATAAAGAAATTCGTCATGCCATCGACCGGACCGGTGAAGCGGGCCTTGTCGAGCTGTGGTCCGTGGAAAAACCCGACGACACGCCCGAAACCGATCCCTGGGATGCACCGCTCGATCAACCTTCTTTGACAAGTCCCCGTGTCCGCCTTGCCGAGCGCATTGCCGATCAAATCCAAACATGGCTCAAGGAAAAAACCATCCTTGAATCTCAAAACCGGCCGATCGAGCCCGGCGATATTATGATTTTGGTACGCCGGCGCCGCCCGTTCGCCGATGAAATGGTGCGGTGCTTAAAAGAACGCGGCATTCCCGTTGCCGGCACAGACCGAATGATCTTAACCGAACAGCTTGCCGTCATGGACATGATGGCGCTCGGTGCCTTTGCCCTGCTGCCCGAAGATGATTTAACCCTGGCGACCGTCCTCAAAAGCCCACTAATCGGCTTTAACGATCAAGAACTTTACGATCTGGCCTATGGCCGGAAGGGCTCATTATGGGCCGAACTTCAACGCAGGCACGAAGAAGACACCTCATGGAGCGAGGCTTTTGAAGTGTTAAACGGCTTGTTGAACAAAGCCGATTTCATGCCGCCGTTCGAATTTTTCAGCCATGTGCTCGATGGTCTTGCAGGCCGTAAGAAAATGCTGGCCCGCCTCGGTCCGGATGCCGTCGACCCCTTGGACGAATTCATGTCCCTCGCGCTTTCCTACGAGCAAGACCATGTCGTTTCGCTGCAGGGTTTTTTGCATTGGCTCGAAACCGGACAAACGCAAATTAAGCGCGATCTGGAACGGGGCCACGGCGAAGTCCGCGTCATGACGATCCACGGTGCAAAGGGTTTGCAGGGACGTATCGTTTTCCTGCCCGACACCTGCACGGTGCCAGATGCGCGCAGTGATTCCCGGCTTCTCTGGCATCACGGCGGCGAAAGCGATGAGTCGTTGCCCTATCTGTTGTGGGCGCCATACCGTGAAATAGAGGAAACGCATGCGACCCGGTTGCGCGAAGAAGCAAAATTGAAACGCGATCAGGAATACCGCCGCCTGCTGTATGTCGCCATGACCCGCGCCGAGGACCGGCTCTATGTGTGCGGTTGGGAAGGCGGACGCAAGCGAAGCGAAGGCTGCTGGTACAACCTCATGGCCCCGGTCATCGAGGAAAAAGGCGAACCGGTCAGCCTGCCTGACGGACGTGAGGCCTGGCGGATCACATCGAAACAAACGGCTGATATCAGCCCCGCCAAAGCACATACCCCGGCAAACGACGTGCCGTCCCTGCCCGCTTGGGCGCTGCGCCCGCCGGCCCCCGAACCCGAACCGTCGGCGCCCTTAACCCCGTCACGCCAAACCGACGATGAGCCGGCGGTACGCTCGCCGTTCGGCGAGGATGATGGCGCGCGGTTCAAGCGCGGCCGGATCATCCATACATTATTGCAAACCCTGCCCGAGCTTGCCCTTGATCGGCGCGAAGCTGCGGCACAATCGTTTCTCGCCGAACCCCGTCACGGGCTCGATGAAGCCGCGCAAACGGAAATCCGCCGTGAAACGATGAAAATCCTCAAGCACCCGGATTTCGCCTTTTTATTCGCACCAAACAGCCTTGCCGAGGTGCCGCTGGTTGCGGAAATCGGCGGCGCCGTAATCGCCGGTCAAGTCGACCGCCTTGTCATCACCGATCAAGCGGTCGCCGTCGTGGATTACAAAACCAACAGGCCGCCCCCCACAATGCCGGAAGACGTGGCGCCGGTATATCTTAGGCAAATGGCCGCCTATCAAACCGCCCTCGCGAAAATATATCCGGGCAGATCCATCCAGAGTTATCTGTTGTGGACGGACGGCCCCACGCTCATGCCATTGAACGCAGAACGGCTCGCCGCCTTCGCACCTTGACGTTACCGACCGTGCTCCCTACATTCTCGGCTCAACGCTAGTCATGATTACAGGACAAAACATATGACCATCTCAGTCACCGACGATTCCTTTGAAAGCGACGTATTAAAATCGGATAAACCCGTGGTTGTCGATTTTTGGGCCGAATGGTGCGGCCCGTGCAAACAAATCGCCCCGGCGCTCGAAGAAATGGCGACAGAAATGTCCGACCAGATCGTTGTGGCCAAGGTCAACATCGATGAAAATCCCGGCACGCCCAGTAAGTACGGTATCCGTGGGATTCCGACCCTGCTTTTGTTCAAAGACGGCGAGATCGTGTCGCAAAAAGTGGGTGCGCTGCCGAAAAGTCAAATTGTTGAATGGGTTCAATCGGCACTCTAAGCCAAATTTACAAAAACCCATTGTAAGTCATTGCCCTGCCGAACGGCGGGGCAATTTTATTTTGAGGACGTTATCCGTTTCAATTGATTCAGTTTATGAAGAATAACGACAAATGAACTGGGGCCGCTAACGATTCTCTTTCAGCACGGCACCGGCCAAATACAAAGAACCGCATATCAAAACCCGCGCGGCGGACGGCGCGGTTCTGATAATTTCATCCAAGGCTTCGTGAACCCCCGGCGCGGCTGTGGAGCGGAATCCGATGGCTTCAGCCGTGGTCTGTACATCATCGGCACTGAGGCTGGCCTGTACTCCGGGAATTTGAACCCCAATCAACTTTTCCGTTATGGCCTGCAGCGGCTGTAAAAACGGTTTCGGGTCTTTGCTCTCCAGCATGCCGAATATCAGATAGAGCGGCCGGTCCCGCCAATCTTGGCAATAAGCCGCGAGCGCTTCACCGGCGGCCTGGTTATGCCCGCCGTCGAGCCACAGCGCCCAGCCGTCGGGCAGCGCATCGACCAACGGCCCTTCGGTTAAGCACTGCAAACGCGCCGGCCATGTCACGCTTTTCATGCCCTGAGCAAAGGCCGCATCGTCCATTGTCACCGGCTCAAGCTGCGCGAGGCTCGCAACCGCAAGAGCGGCGTTTTGATATTGATGCTTGCCGGGCAGCGCCGGGGCGGGCAAGCGAAGTTCTTGGCCCTTAAGGGAAACCGTCCAATCCTCACCAGGATGATCAAACGAAAAATCCACACCTTCCACAATCAAGGGTGCGCCGACGATGCGCGCCTGGTTGGCGATCACGTCCGCCGCCGGCGCCGGCTGGGCAGCGCAAACGCACGTTACACCGGGCTTGAGAATGCCGGCTTTTTCCGCCGCGATCTCAGCCACGGTGCCGCCAAGAAACTGCTGATGATCGATGGAGACCGGCGTGATGACCGTCAGGGCAGGACGCTCGATCAGGTTGGTCGCATCAAGGCGTCCGCCGAGGCCGGTTTCCAGCAGCACGATGTCGGCTTCAAAGCGGGCAAACGCTACAAATGCCGCGACTGTCGTGATCTCGAAAAACGTGATCGGATCGTCGCGGTTCGCTTCTTCACAGGCTTCGAGAATCGGCGCCAGCTGCTCATCGGTAATGATTTGCCCGGCAAGGACAATGCGCTCGTTAAACCGGACCAGATGAGGGGATGTATAGACATGGACCTTATAGCCGGCCGCCTCCAACCCGGCGCGCATAAATGCAATCACGGAACCTTTGCCGTTGGTGCCGGCCACATGGACAACCGGTGGGAGCTTATGATGCGGGTTGCCAAGCCGGTCGAGCAGCCGTTCGACCCGGTCCAAGGACAAATCAATCAGCTTGGGATGAAGTCCGTTTAACCGCTCAAGGATAACATCGGGATTTTGGGGGATGGTCCGCATCATGGCCTGCCCGCGGACAGCCTAACCCGCGGCCTGTTCTGTATCCGACTGGCGCCGGCTAGGCGACTTGTTCAGCAACAATCCAATCACGCGGATCAGGGTATCGCGCAGATCTTTTCGATGTACGACCATATCGACCATGCCGTGCTCGAGCAGGTATTCGGCCCGCTGAAAACCTTCCGGCAGGGTTTCGCGAATGGTTTGCTCGATGACGCGCGCACCGGCAAAACCGATCACCGCCCCCTGTTCGGCAATAGCAATATCGCCGAGCATGGCGAATGATGCCGTCACACCACCGGTGGTCGGATCGGCCAGCACGACGATATAGGGCAGACCCGCTTCCTTCATCTCTTCAACGGCCAACGTCGTACGCGTCATCTGCATCAGCGATAGAATGCCTTCCTGCATGCGCGCGCCGCCCGAGGACGAAATCACAACCAAGGGTGACTGCCGCTCGACCGCGATGCGGGCGGCTTTAAGCAATCCGTCACCGACGGCTATCCCCATGGAGCCGCCCATAAATTCAAAATCGAGGGCGGCGACAACGGCCGAATAACCGCCGAGATTGCCGTGCCCAATAGCCAATGCATCCGTTGCCCCCCGCTTGCCTTGCGCTTCTTTCAGCCGTTCGGTGTAGCGGCGGCGGTCACGAAATTTAAGCGGATCGACAATCGCAGCATCGATCGAAATCTCTTCGAACTGCTCATCATCGAACAGCATCTTGAGGCGCTCATGTGCATTGATGCGCATATGGAAATTACAATGCGGGCAAACATGGCAATGTTGCGTGAGGTCACGGTGGAACACCATCGCTTCACAGCTCGGGCATTTGTGCCACAGATTTTCCGGAATCTCTTTTTGACCGCCGACCAAACTTTTCAGCTTGGGTTTGACCCAGTCTTTCAGCCAGTTCATGACGCCGCCTTTGCTTTTTCTGATGCGCGAACACCGGCGGCCAAATCACCGACGAGACCGAGAACCGCATCAACCAATCCGGATTTTGCGTTACCGTGATCGTCTAAATGATCGCGCACCGTGTTGACGAGAGCCGAACCCACCACGGCGGCATCGGCAACGCGCGCCACATCGCCCGCTTGCGCCGGCGTCGTAATGCCGAAGCCGACACCGATCGGCAAATCCGTATGTTTTCTCAAACGAGTCACCGCTTCTTCAATTTCCTCAATCCCGGCGGACTTGGTGCCGGTAATGCCCGTAATCGATACGTAATACACGAACCCGCGGGCATTTTCGAGGACTCGCGGCAGACGGGCATCGTCCGTCGTCGGCGCGGTGAGATAGACAAAATCCAGGCCCGCGGCATTGGCCGGCAGGCACAGCTCTGTTTCCTCCTCGGGCGGTAAATCGACGATGATCAACCCGTCGATCCCGGCATCCAGCGCATCGGCAACAAACCGCTCGACGCCATAAATATAGATCGGATTGTAATACCCCATCAGCACCAGCGGCGTCTCGTTATCTTCGGCTCGAAAATATTTGGCCATCGCCAGGGTTTTCTTTAACGACGCCCCCGCTTTCAAGGCCCGTTGAGAACTCAGTTGAATCGCCGGGCCGTCAGCCATGGGATCGGAAAACGGCATACCGATTTCAATGAGATCGGCGCCCGCGCCGGGCAGGCCCTTGAGGATTTCTAATGACGTTTCCGCATCCGGATCGCCCGCCGTAATGAACGTGACCAAACCGCCGCGGCCTTCCTTCTTTAACGCATCGAAGCGTTTGGTAATGCGTGAGGCCTTACTCATAGTTTCACCCCGAGATGTTCGGCGACGGCGAACACGTCCTTGTCGCCGCGTCCGCACATGTTCATCACAATGAGATGATCCTTCGGCAACGTCGGCGCGATCTTCTCGACATGCGCCAACGCATGCGCCGGTTCGAGCGCGGGAATAATGCCTTCGGCCTTCGAGCACATCTGAAATGCGGCGAGAGCTTCGTCATCGGTGATCGCAACATAATTGACGCGTCCCGAATCGCGCAACCACGCGTGCTCCGGGCCGACGCCGGGATAATCGAGCCCGGCGGAAATCGAATGGCCTTCATTGATCTGGCCGTCTTCGTCTTGCAGCAAATACGTGCGATTCCCGTGTAAAACCCCCGGCGCGCCACCCGTGAGCGATGCCGCATGTTCGGGCGTATCGAGTCCGTGCCCGGCGGCTTCGACACCGATCATGGCGACGTCGGTATCGTCGAGAAACGGATAAAACAAACCCATGGCGTTCGAGCCGCCGCCGATGCAGGCGACCAGCGTATCGGGCAACCGTCCTTCGGCATCGGTGATTTGCGCGCGGGTTTCGTTGCCGATGACCGATTGAAAATCGCGCACCATGGCGGGGTACGGATGCGGCCCCGCAACAGTACCGATGAGATAATACGTATCGCGCACGTTCGCGACCCAGTCGCGCAAGGCTTCGTTCATGGCGTCTTTGAGCGTCCCCGATCCGGACGTAACGGGCCGCACTTCCGCCCCCAACAGTTTCATGCGAAAGACGTTCGGCGCCTGACGCTCGACATCGGTGGCACCCATGTAAACGATGCATTCCAATCCGAACAGCGCGCACACGGTCGCGGTCGCGACGCCGTGTTGCCCCGCACCTGTTTCGGCGATGATGCGGGTCTTGCCCATGCGCTTGGCCAACAGAATTTGGCCCAAACAGTTATTGATTTTATGCGCGCCGGTATGGTTCAGCTCGTCGCGCTTGAAATAGATTTTCGCGCCACCGAATTGTTCCGTCAGCCGCTCGGCAAGAAACAGCGGACTCGGCCGGCCGACATAATTCTTGAGCAGGTCGTTAAGCTTATCGGCAAACGACGGATCAGCCTTGGCGGCGTCGTAGGCCTTCTCGACCTCGAGGATCAACGGCATCAACGTTTCGGCGACAAACCGCCCGCCGAAGATACCGAAGTGACCGCCCTCATCGGGGCCGTCTTTATAGGTGTTCAGGCTCGCCATTAAAAAATCACCTGGGTTCAATTCCTTGCGGGGCTTTGCCGCTTTTCCATGACAGCTTGACCCGCGAAAGGCCGGTAATAAAGCACAAAGCCGGGGAAAAATAGGTAAAAATCGGAAAAATCCGCTTTTTTTCTTGCCTCAAAGGCCCGCCGCGATAGCTAAAAACTCTTTGATTTTATTGGGACTTTTAAACCCCGGGGTGTCCTCGACGCCGGACGAGACATCCACCGCCGCGGCCCCGCTTTGCGTGACCGCTTCGGCCAGGTTTTCCGGCGTCAGCCCGCCCGCCAGCATCCAGGGTGTCTCAAAGGATTGGCCCGCGAGCAACCCCCACGGCAGGGGGGCGCCGTGCCCACCGGGCCGGTCCGCCCCCTTCGGCGGCTTGGCGTCAAACAGCAACCGGTCGGCCGGGCCTTCATAGTCTTTGGCTGATTTAACATCACCTTCATCGGCAACCGCGATTGCCTTCATCACCGGCAGCTGGAATTTTTCCTTGATCGCGCTTACCCGCGCCGGTGTCTCGCTGCCGTGCAACTGCAGCAAATTGAGCGGCACGGTACCGAGGATCACTTCGATCTCGTCATCGGTGGCATCGACCAGCAAACCGGTCTTGGTCACGTGTTGCGGCACGTGTCCGGATAAAACTTGCGCATCGAACGGCGTCACGTGGCGTGGCGATTTCTCGAAAAAGACGAAGCCGACATACGCGGCCCCGTTTTCAACCGATGCGCGCACGGCATCGACGGTCTTCAAGCCGCAAATTTTAACGGTCAGAGACATCGCTACCCCGCTTCGATTTCATCGACGATGCGCTTGGCCGCTTCAAGCGGATCTTTCGCCGACGTGATCGCGCGCCCGATGACGAGGTAATCGGCTCCGCACGCGATGGCCTTGGCGGGCGTCATGATCCGTTTTTGATCGTCACTTGATGCCCACGTGGGACGAATGCCCGGCACCACTAATTTAAATTTTTTCCCCAACGCCTTGCGCAGCGCGGTGACTTCTTTGGGCGAGCACACCACGCCGTCGAGCTTGCAGTCCTGGGCAAGCTCGGCGAGACGCAGCACCTGGCTTTGCACTGACCCTCGGCGCACGCCGGTCGCGGCAAGATCGTCAGCTGATAATGACGTCAGCACGGTCACCCCGAGCACCCACGGCCGGGGGACGTTGAATTCTTTTGCAGCCGACCGAGCCGCCTTGACCGCCGCCGTCATCATCGCCGGCCCACCGCCGGTATGCACGTTAAGCATTAGCGGTCCCAACGCGGTGGCCGCGCGTACGGCTTGCGCCACCGTATTGGGAATGTCGTGAAACTTCAGATCGAGGAACAGCGGCATGCCGAGGGCCGCGACTTTTTTCGCACCCTGTGGGCCGTTGGCGGTAAAGAACTCCTTGCCGATTTTGACCCCGCCGACGAGACCCTTGAGTTTGCGCGCCAACGTCGTTGCGGTTTTGACGTCGTCGGTGTCGAGCGCCACCAAGATACGTTCATGGGGTTTCAGTGCGGTCATGCAGCGGGCCGTTCGAGTCCAAAAAGCAGATCGATGGTTTAAAACATTCTTGAATCCGTCTCATGAGTGAGGCGGTTCTGATCCGGCTTTATCGACTGTTTTGACTCTTCACGCAAGGCGGCCAATTCGCTACGCACCCGCACCGTTTCGCGTTCAGCGGCACGGGCCCGGCTGCGTTGGCGTGCATTGCCCCACCACGCGACAAGACCGCCTATCACGAAACCGAGCAGCAAACTCGCCAAAACGATCCCGAAGACCGGCAGTTCGACGATAAACCCGAACGGCCAGAAATCGACCGGGGTCACGGCACGGTTGGAGACGGAAAAAACGATGGCCGCAGCGGCGAGCGGCAACATCACGATCCAGGAAAGCCAGCGCATGGCCGAATTTTCCTTATAATAGAAGAGACTAGTTATTCAGCTTATCGCGCAGCTGCTTGCCGGTTTTAAAATACGGAATGTACTTGGATTCGACCTGGACCGCTTCACCGGTGCGCGGATTGCGCCCGACCCGCGAGCCCCGCTCCTTGACCGAAAAAGCGCCGAAGCCGCGTAATTCGACCCGATCGCCTCGCGCCAACGCAGACGTGATTTCATCGAAGATCGTACTGACAATCCGCTCGACATCCCGTTGGTATAAATGGGAATTTTGTTCTGCGAGCTTGGCAATCAGTTCAGATTTTGTCATGACCCCCGTTTCCCTTTGCGCAAGTAGGGCACGTGCACCAAACACTTAAGTAAGCGTCCTTATGATAACGCTTTTCTAACATTTTGAAACAACGTGCCTTTCCATCCTCGTTTTGTTTTATTTCATTTTCTCGTCTGGCGGTTCAGGCCTGCCGCCAAACGGGCTGTATCAATATCAGCGCAACTCAGGGTGCCAAACCGAGATCGGGCCGTCAAGTCTAAGTCTTTCAGAAAACACGATTTTTCCAACAATACCGCCTAATAATTCACGCCACTTTTCGCTTAAAGGCGCCACCCCGACGTCGCGAACCGGAAGTTTTTGGGGAATTTTGCGTTTTTCGGCAAGCCATTGCCGAGCCGCCGCCTCGCCGCCGAGGCTGTCTAAAAGCCCGTTTTTCAAGGCCTGACGGCCGGTATAGACGCGCCCGTCGGCCAGTTTTTTAGCCTTGGCATCATCGAATTGACGCCGCTCTTTCACCAAACCAACGAACATCTCATAGAGATCCAGCACCACATCGCGGATCGCCGTGCGGGCTTGATCGGAGAACGGCTCCATCGGGTTCGGCTGCGCTTTCAGCCGCCCGCTCTTAACGGACTCCGGTTTGACGCCGATTTTTTCGAGCAGTTTGGTCACATCCGCGGTCTGCATTAAGACGCCGATGGAACCGGTGATCGAGCCGGCGTGTGCAAAGATGCGATCGGTAGCAATAGCAACCATATAAGCCGCCGAGGTTGCCGTTTCCCCCATGACGGCGACGACCGGTTTCTTTTTCGCGAATTTCCGGACGCTATGGTAAAGCGCCTCGCCGCCGACGACGGTCCCGCCGGGGCTGTTAATCCGAATGATCAACGCCTTAACGTTGTCATCTGAAGTGAGCTCCTTAAGTAACGCGTGACGGTCTTGGTCGTCGTAAATAATGCCCTGGACGGCCAGACGGGCAACATAATCGCGCGCGACAAGCGGTTCGTCCCGCGCGGCGGCAACGACGATGATCCCGATCACGGCAACCACGGCGGCAATACGCCAAAACGTCAGGCGTCTTTTAAGCCGCCGCCGGTCGACAATGTGATCCGTCTCTGCTGACATCGCGCATCCACCCTGCCGTTATGTGATCAAGGGTTCCGAAACGAGGCCGGGATTACTCCTTTTTCTCAGCCTCATCCTGATCGGCCCCAGCGCCGTTCGCTTCATCGCTGGCGGCCCGTTTTTCTTCAATCGCCGCACCGAGAATATCACCGAGGCTGGCGCCCGAGCTGGATGACCCATATTCGGACATCGCCTGCTTTTCCTGCTCGACTTCAAGTTGCTTGATCGAGAGGGTTAACTTGCGGCTGGCGGTGTCGATTTGCGTGATCTTCGCATCGACTTTTTCGTCTGCCGCAAACCGGTCGGGACGCTGCTCGCTCCGGTCGCGCGACAGTTCAGCCCGGCGAATAAATCCGGTCACGCCTTCGCCAACCTGCACTTCGATGCCGGTGTTGGTCACTGCCGTCACCGTACACGTCACGACACTGCCTTTTTTCAGGTTATCTATGCCGCTCTCGAACGGATCGTCGCTCAGTTGTTTAATACCGAGGCTGATGCGTTCTTTTTCGACATCGATATCAAGAACCTTGGCTTTAACCGACGTGCCTTTTTCATAGTCTTTGAGCGCTTCTTCGCCGGCTTTCTCCCACGACAGATCGGATAAATGAGCCATGCCGTCGATCTCGCCGGGCAAGCCGACGAACAAGCCGAATTCGGTGATGTTTTTGATCTCGCCTTCAACCTCGGCGCCGACCGGATATTGTTCGGCAAAGGCCTGCCAGGGATTGGCTTGGCATTGCTTGAGGCCGAGGCTGATCCGGCGCTTATCGGAATCCACATCCAGCACCATGACTTCCACTTCCTGGCTGGTGGAAACTAATTTGCCGGGATGGGCGTTCTTTTTGGTCCAGCTCATTTCCGAAACGTGCACCAAGCCTTCGACGCCGGCTTCAAGCTCAACAAACGCACCGTAATCGGTGATGTTGGTCACCCGGCCCGTGAACTTGGCGTTGACCGGGAACTTCGCTTCGACGCCCTGCCACGGATCGTCCTCGAGCTGTTTCATGCCGAGAGAGATGCGTTGCGTATCTGAGTTGAAACGAATGACCTGCACTTTGACGGTTTGCCCGACCTGCAGCGCCTCGCTCGGATGATTGATCCGGCGCCAGGCAATATCGGTCACATGCAGCAAGCCGTCGACGCCGCCGAGATCGACGAATGCACCGTAATCGGTGATGTTCTTGACGACCCCTTCGAGGACCTGACCTTCGGACAGGTTCGAAATCAGCTCGGTGCGGGCTTCGGCGCGGGTTTCTTCCAACACGGCACGGCGCGAAACGACAATATTATTGCGCGCACGGTCCATCTTGAGAATTTGGAACGGTTGCGGCGAGCCCATCAACGGGCTGATGTCGCGCACCGGACGAATGTCGACTTGGCTGCCCGGCAAGAACGCCACGGCGCCGGCAAGGTCGACGATGAAGCCGCCTTTGACTCGGCCGAAAATAACTCCGTTGACCCGCTCGCCTTTCTTCAAGGCCAGCTCCAACTCGGCCCAGGCTTCCTCGCGGCGCGCTTTTTCGCGGCTCAGACGGACGATGCCGTCTTTGTCCTCGAAGCGTTCGACAAAAATGTCGATACGGTCGCCGATACTGGGCGATGCTTTTTCAGCCGGTGTTTCAAATTCTTTTAAGGGAACGCGGCCTTCCGATTTCAAACCGACATCGACCACGACGACATCGCTGTCGATGGCGATAATGGTCCCTTTGACCACTTGGCCTTCGAATGTATCCGCTTCGCCTAAGGTTTCGTTGAGAAGGTCTTCGAAATTTTCTCCAGTGGAGAATTCAGCCGCATTGGCGGCCTCTTGAGTCGCTGTGCTCATCTATAGTTTCCTCATCATTTACGTTTCGGGCCAACCGGTTGGTTCCGGTGGTCTTGCCACATTAAAAAAATAACTCTGATCGCTGCGTTCGATCGCCGCTTACCCAGAGCGGGTCTGCTGTTGGATATAGTCCAATGCCGCGGCGAAAACCGCATCGGCATCCAGATCACTGGTATCGAGGACAAACGCATCGTCCGCCGGGAACAGTGGTGAAACGTCCCGCCCTGAATCGCGGGCGTCCCGTTCCTTCATATCCTGCAGAACGCGGGCATGTATAGCTTCCTCGCCGCGCTCCTGCAACTCCTTAAGTCGGCGTTCGGCGCGCACCTCCACGCTGGCCGTCACGAACAGCTTGGCGTCGGCCTCCGGACAGACCACGGTGCCGATATCCCGGCCGTCCAGAACGACGCCGTTTTTACCGGTCGGCGGGTTTGCCGCAAATGAGCGCTGAAAGGCCAAAAGGGCCGCGCGCACCGCCGGAATGGCGGAAACCTTGGAAGCCGCATTGGCCACATCGTCGGTTCTAAGGGCCGGATTATCGAAATGGGCCGGATCCAGTGCTTGAGCGGCGGCTTCCGCCAATTCGGGGTTTTCCGGATCGTCGCCCTTTTCGAGCAGCTGATAACCGACGGCCCGGTACAACAAGCCGGTATCCAAATAAGCGAGCCCCAAGTGCTCGGCGACGCGGCGCGCCAATGTTCCTTTTCCGGCCGCCGCCGGCCCGTCGATCGCGATAATCATGGTGCTGCTCCGATATCGGCGCCAATCCCGGTCATCAAATCCGTAAACTCGGGAAAGCTGGTTGCAATGGGGGCGGAGTCATCAATACGGACCGGTTGATCCGTGACCAGGCCCAAAACCAGAAACGCCATGGCAATGCGGTGATCCCATTCGGTGGCGATGGCGGCAGTGCCTTGCAAGCCTTGCGGCGGTTTGCCATTGCCGTGAATAATAAGACTGTCCTCGCCTTCTTCCAAATCAACCCCGCAAGCCGTGAGCCCTTTGGCCATGACGGCGAGCCGGTCGCTTTCCTTGACCCGCAATTCGGCCAACCCGGTCATAGTGGTGGTACCATCGGCACACGCCGCCGCCACGGCGAGAATGGGAAACTCGTCGATCATTTTGGGCACCCGTTCGGACGGCACGGCAACACCTTTCAGGCCGCCGGCGGTCACTTTTAAATCGCCGACCGGCTCACCGGCCATGTCTTGGCTGTTTTCGGTTTTAATCGCAGCCCCCATGTCGAGCAGCGTATCGAGCAAACCGGTGCGCAACAGATTAAGACCGACATTTTTTAGCGTAACGGATGAACCCGGTGCCAGTAGCGCAGCAACCAACGGAAACGCCGCCGAGGAAATATCCGCCGGCACGGGAATCTCCTTGCCGGTTAATTCCGGCTGGCCGGTAAGCGTGATGGCGCGCCCGCCGCCGGATAAATCTTCGACATCAATCTCGGCACCGAAATAGCGCAGCATTTTTTCCGTGTGGTCGCGCGTCGGTTGCGGCTCGATCACCGTCGTCTTGCCGGGCGTGTTCAAGGCCGCCAAAAGAACGGCCGACTTCACTTGCGCCGAGGCGACCGGCAGTTCGTACGTGATGGGAATGGGATGGGCCGTGCCGGACACGGTCACCGGCAGCAGGCCGCCGTCGCGGGAATCAAAACCGGCGCCGAACTGTTCGAGCGGTGTCATCACCCGGTTCATCGGGCGGCGGCGCAAAGAGTCATCACCGGTGATCACGCTTTTGATGGGTTGTGTCGCAAGCAGCCCCATCAACAACCGTGAACCGGTACCTGAGTTGCCGAGATCAAGAACGTTTTGCGCTTCGATCAGCCCGCCGGCACCACGACCATCGATCAGCCAAGCCCGCTTGCCGCCGGCATCGCTGCATTCAATGGGAATGCCCAATTGACGTAGCGCATCAGCCGTCGCCATAACGTCTTCGGCCTCCAAGAGACCGGTCACCCGGCTTCGCCCGACGGCGCTGGCGCCCAAGATCAAAGCCCGGTGCGAGATCGATTTGTCCCCGGGCAGGCTGACCGAGCCGGTCAGGGGCGCCGATTTTCGTGAAATCAAGGGTTGCGGTTCGCTCGGCATCTTCAGTCTTTATTACCGGTTAACAAGAGAAACACAGGGGTCCTCATGGGGAAGTCATTCAAAAACCTATTTGTTTTCGGGCACACTGTAAAACGGTTCCGTTCAGAACGATACCCCGCCGGTTAATCTTTACCGGGGCCTTGTCATCGTACCGTCAACACGGCATCATTTTTTCTGTCAAACACTGATTTTTGGTTTTGACAGAGCGCGTGGATCATGGCAATTGGCTTTAGCTTAAAATTCTAATAAGCGGAGAAACGACGGTGCCGAATAAAGATTGGGGAACGAAAAGAACGTGCCCAAGTTGCGGGGCTAAATTTTACGACCTCAAACGCAACCCCATTGAATGCCCGAAGTGCGAATTTACGTTTGAGCCGGAAGCGCCGAAACGGCCCGCACGGGAAATGGCCGCCGCCGCCGCGGCACCCGTATCCGAAAAAGCCAAAGCGTCGGATGAAATTCTCGAGCAATCAAAAGACAGCGATAACGACGAGGATATTGATGTCGATTTGGATGTCGATCTCGATGACGACGACGATGACGACGACGAAGATCAAGGCGTGCTTGAGGACGCCTCTGACCTGGTCGGCGACGATGATGTTCCTTCCGTGAAGGAAAAATCCGGCGATGACTCGGACGACGACCGCTAACCGCGGTTAAGGGCCGAATACCGCCCGCGACGCCTTGCGGGGATTTCTCTTGCCAGTAACCCCGGAACTTCCTTATGTTCCCCCCCGTGAAATAAATACGTATCTTTAAGATGCGTTTCGTGCCGGGACCGGCGACCCAAGCCGCTACCCTGATATAAGGGAACCCGCACACCATAAAGGGGCCGTAGCTCAGTTGGGAGAGCGCTACAATGGCATTGTAGAGGTCAGGGGTTCGATTCCCCTCGGCTCCACCATTTCTCTTAATCTTGAAACTTTTTTAAATCGTCCGGCGTGTCGATGTCCTGCGTCACGCTGTCATCATCCATATCAATTTCAACGACGTGGGCTTGGTGATGAGCGATTAATTTTTTCGCACCCGTATCGCCTGTTAACGCCTGCATCTCGGTGAAATATTTTTGCGGCCACACCACAGGGTTCCCTTGTTGCCCATCAAACACCGGCACGCAAATTTTCTCACTCTTGTGTTTCCCAAATTCAATGACCAAGCGATCGATGTGTTCGACTTTCAGCTTCGGCATATCGCCAAGACAAATGATGGCCCCCAGCGCCGACTGGGGCACCTTCTCAAGGCCACACAATAAAGATGTGCTGAGGCCATCTTCATATCGTCCGTTATGGGTGAACGTGACATCGCACCCTTGAAGGGCTCGATGAATGGCCGACTCCTGATGGCCGGTGACGACAATGATAGAACTCACGCGAGAGGCGCAGACTTGATCAAGCACACGCCGCACAAGGGGTGTCCCGTCAATGGGTGCCAACAGCTTATTCGCTTCCCCCATGCGCGAAGACGTGCCGGCAGCCAGCACGACGGCAACGACACGGGTGTCCGGGTTTGTCACTTTGCCCCGGGTTGGCTTGAGGTTGGTTGGCGCATGACCTGTGTCATTTGAGCGAGAATCGAAATCGCGATTTCTGTCGGCGACAACGCACCGATCGATAAACCAACCGGTCCATGAATGCGCGCGATTTCTTCATCGCTGAGACCCGCTTCCTTCAAGCGCTCGCAACGGCTCGCATGGGTGCGCCGGCTGCCCAGGGCACCGACGTAAAATGCGGGCGAGCGGAGCGCAAACATAATGGCCGGTTCGTCGAACTTCGGATCGTGACTGAGTGTCACGACCGCTGAGCGATGATCGGGTTGCAGTTTTTCCAAGGCCGGTTCCGGCCACTCGTCCATCATGGTCACGCCGGGAAACCGGTCGGCGGTGGCGAACGCGCTACGCGGGTCGATCAGGATCACGTCGTAACCGGCCATCTTCGCCATCGGCGATAACGCCTGCGCGGTATGGACCGCACCGATGATGATCAAACGCAACGGCGGGTTATAGGCGCGCACGAACAAGGTTTTGCCGCCACCCGTTTCGATCGAGCCGCTACGGTCCTGGCGCAAGCGTTCCTGTACGGCTTTCATCGCCTCTTCATCAAGGGCGGCACCGTCGACGACGCCGGTTTCGTTGACCAAGCGTTCTTCGCCGGTTGCAAAATCCGTGACATGCGCCATCGCCTTTTTTTCGGCGCGCGCCTTCAACAAGGTATCCAGATATGCCCTTTTCATTGCGGCTTATTCACTCATTTATTGATTTCGGTTTATTTCAACGGCTCGACGAAAACGTGAACTTCGCCGCCGCAGGAGAGGCCGACTTCCCAGGCCATATCATCGGTGACGCCGAATTCCATCAATTCGGGCTTGCCCTCTTTAATGACACTCTTGGCCTGATCGATGACCGCCCCTTCGATGCAGCCGCCGGAGACGGACCCCACCATGGTGCCCTCATCATTCACCGCCAATTGACTGCCGACAGGCCGCGGTGAAGACCCCCAGGTCTTGACCACGGTCGCGAGCGCCACGCCATGGCCTTCGTCTTGCCACGCCGCCGCTTGGGTCAACACATCATCCAGATCAGTCGTCATTGTCTGCCGGCTCCTCATATTCAAAAACGCGAATACACATTTAACAATATAACTGTAACGTAGAAATTGACGAAAATCACCTAAACACGATTGCCAAGCTTACCGTAAGGTGGATAAAGTCATTCTTAACAAAAATACAAGCCTAATTCAGACATTTCGGGAAATATCACCATGGGACAATTCGGAATCGGCCAGCCGGTTCGGCGCAAAGAAGACGTTCACTTCGTCACCGGCCAAGGCTGCTACAACGACGATGTTAATCTTGAGGGCCAAGCGCAAGTTCAGTTTTTGCGCTCACCCCATGCGCATGCGGAAATCGTATCCATCGACACGTCAGAGGCCGAGAAAGCACCCGGCGTCATCGCTATTTTTACCGGCAAGGAAGCCGAAGCCGACGATTTTCCCGTTTTGTACTGCCTCGCTAATATTAAAGCGAGAAGCGGCAAACCGATGTTTTCGCCGGGCCGCACGGCGCTTTGTACCGATAGGGTCCGCTTCGTCGGCGATCTTGTCGCCATGGTCGTTGCCGAAACCATCGATCAAGCCAAGGATGCGATTGAACTCATTGAGGTCGAGTACAACGAACTGCCGTCCAACACCGACACGGCGACAGCTGCGAGCCCGGATACCCCGCAAATTTGGCCCGATGCCGAAAACAACACCGTCGCGTTTTACGAAAACGACGACCCGGCAAAAGTCGATGCCATTTTCGAAAAAGCCTACAAAGTGGCTAAAGTCGATGTGGTCAACCCGCGCGTCATGGGCTCACCCATGGAACCCCGTTCGGCACTCTCGACCTACGATGAGGAAAAGGATCTCGTCACGTTGCACAAACCATCACAAGGCGTGCACCGGACATGGGGAAACATCGTCAAGCATTTGCCGAAGCTCGATAAAGAAAACATCCGCATTGTTTCGCATCATACCGGTGGCGGCTTCGGCCTCAGGACGAAGTCCTATCCGGAAAGCACCCTGATGATTTGGGCGGCTAAACGGCTGAAAAGACCGCTCAAGTGGCGCGGCGACCGCTACGAAACCATGGTGTGCGATACCCATGGCCGCGATCATATCACCCACGGCGAGGTTGCCTTGGACGAACAGGGCAAGATCATGGCCGCGCGAATATATGTGACAGCCAGCGTCGGTGCCTATCCGTTCGAGAACGGACCGGCCGTGCCGACCTTTTCCAGCGGGCGCGTGACGGGCCAAGTGTACGTCATTCCGGCAATCCACCACACGGTTCGCACCGTGATGACCAACAACTCGCCGACCTGCAGCTATCGTGGTGCCGGTCGACCCGAAGCCGCCTACATCATGGAACGCCTGATGGAAGAGATTGCCAACGTGATGGACATTACGCCGGCCGAAGCGCGGCGCCGCAATTTCATTACCCCGGACATGATCCCTTATATCAATAACCAGGGGTTTGAAATCGACTCGGGCCATTTCGAAGAAACCATGGATATGGCCATCGATTTGCACGACTGGAACGGTTTCGAAGCGCGCAAAAAAGAATCCGAAGCCCAGGGAAAAATGCGCGGTATCGGTATCGGTTACTTTATCGAAGCTTCCGGCGGCCAACCCGAGGAAGAGGCCCGCGTGAAGATCGACGAAGACGGCAAGGTTACGCTTTATGTCGGCACGTACTCTCAAGGCCAAGGCCATGCCACCGTGTTCCCGCAGATCATCGCCGATAAGCTCGGTGTCGATTACGATTCAATTGACGTGATCGACGGCGGCGACACCCATGGTGAAGTGCCGTTCGGACGCGGCTCAGGCGGCTCACGCTCATCCATGATGGGCGGCACGGCAACGGCACGTTCGTGCGATGAAGTCATTGTCAAAGGCAAAAAAATCGCCGCTCACAACCTGCAAACCTCGCCGAATAAGATCGAATTCGAAGAGGGTGTGTTTAAAGCCGTCGACAGCGGCGGCACGATGACCATCCTCGAGGTTGCCAAAATCGCCAACGATAAAAGCAAAATTCCCGACGATATCGAGCCGGGCCTGAACGAACGGTATCACTATGACCGGGGCAATGTGCCGACATCCTACAATCACCCCAACGGCTGTCATATCGCCGAAGTGGAAATCGATCCCGCGACCGGCGTGATCGAGGTGGTGAAATACACCGCGGTCGATGATAACGGCGTCGTTCTCAACCCGATGATCGTACACGGCCAAATTCACGGCGGCGTCGTGCAAGGCCTCGGCCAGGCATTGTTTGAGCGCACGACCTACGATCCCGAAAACGGCCAGATCATTACGGGATCGTTCCTCGATTACGCGATGCCGAAAGCCAAACATGTCCCGGACTTGGTCGCGGCGAATAACGAAAACGCGCCGTGCCCGGTTAACGAACTCGGCGTCAAAGGGGCCGGCGAAGGCGGCTGCTGCGGCGCGCCACCGGCGATTGTGAATGCGACGTTGAATGCGCTTAAACCGCTCGGCATCACCCATGTCGACATGCCGTTGGATTCCGAAAAAATCTGGCGCTTGATCCAAAACGCTAAATCCGCCGCGGCGGCAGAATAATAATAAGGGGGAAAACATGAGCATCACCGTCAACATGACCGTAAACGGCAAGAAAGTTTCCGGCGACGTGGAGCCGCGCACCTTGCTCGTCCATTTTATCCGCGAACACTTAAAACTCACCGGCACCCATGTCGCCTGCGACACTAGCCAATGCGGCGCCTGTACTGTGCACGTCGACGGCAAGGCCGTGAAATCCTGCACCATGCTGGCTGTACAAGCCGAAGGAGCGGACGTCACCACCATTGAAGGCGTCGCCAACGCGGACGGCTCGCTTCATCCGATGCAATTCGCCTTTCAGGACAACCACGGCTTGCAATGCGGCTTCTGCACACCGGGCATGGTGATGATGGCGATCGATATCGGCAAACGCCACGCGAACCCGGATGCCGATACGGTGCGCCATGAACTCGACGGCAACATCTGCCGCTGCACCGGTTATCACAACATCGTTAAAGCGGTCATCGCCGGCGCCAAAGCGATGAACGCATCCAAATAAGGGGCCTAAGCAATGTATAATTTCGACTATCACAAACCGGCTAGCCTCGATGAAGCGTTGGCATTGCTGAAAGACTCCGACGACGCGATGGTGATCTCCGGCGGCATGACATTGCTGCCGACCATGAAACAGCGCCTGGCATCGCCGTCGGCACTCATCGATTTGAGCGGCATCAGCAATCTATCCGGCATTACACTGAGCGGGAATACACTCACCATCGGCGCCATGACGTGTCATGCCGACGTCGCAACCTCTGCCGACGTTCAAAAAGCTATTCCGGCATTATCGCATTTGGCTGGGCACATCGGCGATCCGCAAGTCCGCAACCGGGGCACCATTGGCGGCTCCGTTGCCAATGCCGACCCGGCGGCCGATTATCCGGCGGCGGTTCTCGGCTTAAACGCAACGATCGAAACGAACACGCGAAAAATTGCCGCCGACGATTTCTTCGTCGATTTATTTGAAACCGCCCTGGATGAAGGTGAAATCGTCACCGCCGTTCATTTTGCCGTTCCGGATCAAGCGGGTTACGCCAAGTTTGAAAATCCGGCATCCGGTTACGCCATGGTTGGCGTGATGGTAGCCAAATACGGCAGTGATGTGCGTGTCGCCGTCACCGGCGCCGGCCCCAGCGCGTTCCGGGCCGCTGACATGGAAGCGGCTCTCGCGAAAAACTTTTCGCCCGATGCCTTGGGGGGAATTTCGGTTTCCGCCGATGGCTTAAACAGCGATATGCATGCCAGTGCGGCGTACCGCGCCCACCTCGTTACCGTGATGGCGCAGCGCGCGGTCGCCGCGGCTTAACGTCAACCCGGAGCGCCGCCATGGGGCAATTCGGTATCGGCCAACCAGTTCGGCGCCAGGAAGACATACGCTTTGTCACCGGCCAAGGTTGCTTCACGGACGATTTCAACATCGACGGCCAGGCCTACGTTCAGTTTCTGCGTTCGCCGCACGCGCATGCGGAAATCGTTTCAATCAATACTTCAAGTGCTGAAACCGCGCCTGGTGTTATTGCGGTGTTTACCGGCAAAGAAGCCGAGGCCGACGATTTTCCCGTCCTGCGTTGCAATGCCAAAATACCGTGCAAAGACGGCTGGGAGATGTTTTCACCGCCCCGCCCTGCCCTTTGTACCGATCGGGTCCGCTTCGTCGGCGATCTCATGGCAATGGTGATTGCCGAAACCGCCGAGCAGGCGAAAGACGCCGCCGAACAGATTGAGATCGATTACAACGAATTGCCGTGCCACACCGATACCGCCACGGCTGCTTTACCGGATACGCCGCAACTCTGGCCCGGCTGCAAAGAAAACACGGTTTCCTATTGGGAAAATAAAGACCCCGCCCCCGTCGATGATGTTTTTTCAAAAGCTTTTAAAGTTGCGAAAGTCGATGTCATCAGCCCGCGGGTCATGGGCTCGCCCATGGAACCCCGCGTCGCCGTCGCGGATTATGATGCCGAAAAAAATCTCACAACGATATACAACCCGTCCCAGGGTGTGCACCGGCAATGGAATCTGTTCCCGAAATACCTGCCCAAGCTTGAGCAAGAAAACATCCGCGTCGTCTCGCTTGATGTTGGTGGCGGATTCGGCCTGCGCATCAAGACTTATCCGGAAAGCACCCTGCTGATCTGGGCGGCGGCGCGCCTAAAAAGAGCGTTAAAGTGGTGCGGTGATCGTTACGAGACGTTGGTGTCCGACAACCACGCCCGCGATCATGTCACCCACGGCGAGTTGGCACTCGATGAAGACGGCAAGATTATGGCCGCGCGCATTCATGTCACCGCGAGCATCGGTGCCTATCCGCTTGAAAAAGGACCCGCCGTACCGACGTTCTCGAGCGGGCGCGTCACCGGACAGGCTTATATCATTCCCGAATTGCATCACACGGTGCGTTGCGTTTTTACCAATAACTCGCCGACTGAAGCTTACCGCGGCGCCGGGCGGCCCGAGGCCGCCTACATCATGGAACGCCTCATGGAGGAAGCGGCCATCGTGATGAATCTTGAACCCGCCGAAATTCGCCGGCGAAATTTTATCACGCCTCAAATGCTCCCGTACATCAACACGCAGGGTTTCGAAATCGACTCGGGTCACTTCGAGGAAACCATGGACATAGCGATGAAGCATGCCGACTGGAACGGATTTAAGGCGCGCCAAAAAGAAAGTGAAGCCCGCGGAAAAATGCGCGGCATCGGCATTGGATATTTCATCGAAGCCTCCGGCGGTACCACGCCATACGAAGAAGCCCGGGTCCGGTTTAACGACAACGGCACCGTGACGTTATTCGCCGGCACGTTTTCCCACGGCCAGGGTCACGCCACGGTATTTCCGCAAATCGTCGCCGATAAACTCGGTATCGATTACAACACCATCGATTACGTCGATGACGGCGATACCCACGGCGAGGTGACCTTCGGCGGCGGGACCGGCGGGTCGCGATCGTCCATGATGGGCGGCACCGCAACGGCGCGCTCGTGTGATGCCGTCATCGTCAAAGGTAAAAAAATCGCCGCTCATAACTTGCAAACAACGCCCGAAAAAATCGAATTTAACAACGGTGTGTTCAAGGCCGTCGATAGCGGTGGCACCATGACGATCCTGGAAGCCGCCGCCGCCGCACGCGATCCGGAAAAGCGGCCCGACGATGTCGAATCAGGTTTCGATGAACGCTACCGCTACGACCGCAACAACGATGAAACAACCGGCCGGACACGCATCACCAAGGAAACCCATAATCATCCCAACGGCTGCCATATCGCTGAAGTCGAAATCGATCCCGACACCGGCGTCATTACCGTCGTGAACTATACCGCTGCCGACGATAACGGTATCGTCCTCAATCCGATGATCCTGCATGGACAAATACACGGCGGCGTCGTGCAAGGGCTCGGCCAGGCCCTCCTCGAACGAACGACTTACGATGCCGAAACCGGCCAGTTCCTGACCGGCTCGTTCCTCGACTACGCCATGCCGCGCGCCAAGCACGTGCCCAACATCACGACCGTAAACAACGAAAATGCGCCGTGCCTGGTCAACGAGCTTGGCGTCAAGGGTGCGGGTGAAGGCGGCTGCTGCGGCGCACCGCCGGCGATCGTGAACGCGGTGCTGAATGCGCTGAAGCCGCTCGGCATTACACACATCGACATGCCACTTCATTCGGAAAAGATCTGGCGCCTTATTCACGAAGCCAAACGAGCGGGCGCATCAGCCGCTTAATTCTGCGGCGGCCAAAACGCATCACGCCGGTGAAACCGCCACAATAAAAGGACGGCGGCGATCGTGAGGCCGATGGCAAAACCGATCCAGATACCTAAGCCGCCGAAACCGAACCGGAACGTTAGTAAGTAACAGGCAGGAAAGCCGATGACCCAGTAACTGAAGATGGCGACCAAACTGGGTGTGCGGGTGTCTTTCAATCCGCGCAGCACACTTGCGCCGACCGCCTGCAAACCATCCACCCATTGAAACAAGCCGGCGATGATTAAGTAGGTCACGGACAACGTTATCAATGGCGCATTTTGCGGTGCTTCGATATCCAAAAACAAATCGATCAGCGGCACCGGGATCAACCAAAACAACACCGCCGGAATAAAGGCATAAACGCAGATGATGCCGAGCGCCGTCCAACCCGCGTAGGCGACACCGCGCGCCTGATTGGCGCCCGCCGCCCAGCCGACCCGGATTTCGGCCGCCTGTGACAATCCGAGCGGCACCATGAAAGCAAACGATGCATATTGAAAGGCGATAGCGTAGGCGGCCGTTTCGGCCACGCCGATCCAACCCATCATCAGGCCCGCGCCGCAAAAAAAACTCAGCTCGGCCGTGCGCGCGCAACCGACCGGCGCGCCGATTTTGAAAATCTCAGTAAAGCGCGGCCAATAGGGGCGCCAAAACCGAGCAAACAGTGCATAGCGGCGAAACGGCGGTGTGATCACGACATAAACCGCAAGCCCGAGAAACAATGCCGTGTTCACGAGGCTTGTACTCAGACCTATTCCCGTCAGGCCTAAAGCGGGTAAGCCCCATTTACCGTACATCAACACATAATTTGTAACACCGTTCAGGATGATGCCGCCGCAAGCAACGATAAAGACGGCCTGCGGCCGGCCCAAAGCGGACAGAAAAAACTGCAACACGGCAAAGCCCAACATCGGCACAAGTGCCCACGACGCCGCTCTCAAATAAGAGCCCGATAATGCTGCGACATCGCGTTCCTGATTAATGGCAACGAGAAACGCCTCGCCATGAAAGACCGCCAATGCGCCGAAACCGCTGAGCAGAAACGCAACCCAAAAGCCTTGTCGCACCGTTCGGCGCACGGCCCTGAACCGGCGCGCGCCCATCGCTTGCGCCGCCAACGGTGCGACCGCAGTCACGATACCGGCGGCCATGATATACAACGGGAAGTAGATGTAATTGGCCAAAGCCCCGGCAGCGAGGGATTTCGCGCCAAGCCAGCCCATCATCACCATGTCGGTCGCCAACATAGTCTTGAAGGCGAGCGCGGCGAGCACCAGCGGCAACGCTAAGCGGACCGTCTCCGCGGCTTCATGACGCACCCGGTCCGCAAATGTCCCGGCGTCCGGCTGGCGGGGTTCTTTTAATTTTTGCGTATCGATTTGCATGGGGCGCGCGATATGCGCGCATTAGCGGAAAAGATCAACTGCTATGGCGTGGTTTTCGCCTGAACAGCAGCATTTGGCCTTAGAATTCCCGGATTTCCGCCAAACTGTAACTGAATTGCCACATTTTGATGCAGTATTACCGTCAAATACTAGTCATTGTAATGTAAAATTAACCAAACCTCTATATTTAGGGGTGCTTAATGAGGGAGACAGACCGGACATGACCTCAAGAATATAATTCCGGTGGAACCTAGGGACATCGTGGGAGGCCGCAACGGCCAGATCAGGAGCGTGTGCCATGGTTCGCTTTTCAGTTTTCGTTATCAGCATGTTGATTGCCGTCTTGCTGGCAGGCCCGTTTTCGAGCCCCGCCGCGGCGCAAATGGCTTGTGAAACACGGGCGAAAATCACCAAGACCTTAAAGAAAGACTATTCCGAATTACCGGTTTCGGCGGGCCTTGATAATGCCGGACGGATGATCGAAGTGTTCGCCTCGAAGAAAGGCAGCTGGACGATCCTCATCACTATGCCGACCGGGGTCAGTTGCCTGATGGCGACCGGCGAAAGCTGGGTCCGCCGCGAGTTGAAGGACCTCAAAGGTTCAGAAACCAGTTATTAAAACGCCAACGGAATTAAAACCGGATCGCAAGGCTAAGGGATCCGAATTGATCCGCCGTATCCTGCTGACGGAATTCCTTCGTTCGAAACACATAGGTATAGGCGAGCCGGGCCCGGCCGTATGTAAACGCGACTCCGGTTTGAAATTCCCCGACCAAATATTTTTTATCGACGCTGTGGCTATCACGAAAAGTATTGCCGTCGAGAAATATATTGCGCCCGACAAGACGTCCTTCGAAGCCGGCGAAGAGATACCAACCGATTGTATCCCGAGCGATAAAGAAATCCGAACCCGGCAAGCTCGGACGAATGCGTGGCGGTCCATAATCGTTCGGCAAATCATCACCAATCCGGACCGTGACACCGGCAGCACCATGGGTAAAGACGTTGCCAAGAGCCGCACCGATATGCGGTGTTAAATCCACCCCTAAACCGGCAGCCTTAAATTCGTGAAACCGGCGCCATTTGCGTTCGTACGTTAACAGGAACGTCAACTCATCCTTGAGTTGATTATCCCATCCCCTGGGATCAGTCGTATTAATCAAATCGTGGTAATTGCGCTGTATTTCTTCACCGAGCGCGGACGGGCCGACGACCCCGATCGAAAACTGCAAATTATCGAGCCGTTGGCCGGTATCCGATACCAAGCCGACACCGGCGTAAAGATAGCCCGCGTAGGGCCGTTCATTTTGAATGAGGCCGGTTTTCGAAATATCGTCCGGCGTATAGAGATTGTGGCCGATCTCATAACTGGTTCTCAGTTTACCGTTGACTGCAAAAACCGGGATGAAGCCGGCGGCTTTTCGCACCCAATTCGGGACATCGTTCTCCGCCGACAGCCACGCCAGACGGATGCCGTTTGTGTAATGACGGTCATCGCCGCTACCAAACAAATCATTTTCGATTTGAATGCTGAGGATTCCATTTTCGTTCGAATCCGCTGCAACCGGGCCCGCGGCTACGATGCAAAGCCCGAACAGAACGGCGCTGACAATTTTCATCACGGATCGAATTTGCATATTATAAATATTGCATATTATAATCTGATTTCCTTCTTTTAACGGTAGATACATGTCATGTCGTTTAAAATAATACAAAATACTGGCAGTGGGGCCCCGCTCGGCACGGTGATCGAAGGCGTCGATCTTGAGAATCTCGATGACGAGATGTTTGCCAAAATCGAAGATGCCTTTAACAAGAATTACGTCATTGTTTTTCATGACCAAAATTTGTCGCCGGATGCCCAGGTTGATTTGACCACCCGCCTCGGCAAACCCAATGTGCACGTTCGGGCCAAGGATTTCGGCATGCCGGGATATCCCTCCATCAATCTCGTGACGAATGTTCAAGAAGACGGCAAATCCATCGGCAGCGCCTATGCCGGCGTTTATTGGCATTCGGATTTGTGTTTTCAATTGCGTCCGAGCCGGGCCACGACGTTGTTTGCGATTGAGGTTCCCGAACCCAATCCTGACGGCACGACATTGGGCGACACGCAATTTGCAAACACGGTCCGGGCCTATGAGACACTGCCCGCACATCTCAAAAAAGCGGTCGAGGGACGCCGTGGCATTTTTCAATATGCGCGACGGCAAAGCATGAAACACCAGGAAGACAATAAGGTCACGGGCCGCACCGATCTCTCGGACGAGCAGAAGAAACTGGCGCCCGACGTGACACACCCGATCGTACGCTCCCATCCGTTGACCGGCGAGAAATGCCTGTTCATCAACGAAACTTATACATTCGGCGTAACAGGTATGCCCGAAGACGAAGGCCGGGCGCTGGTCTTGGAATTACAGGCGCATATCACAAAACCCGATAACGTCTACCGGCACCAATGGCGGCCAGGCGATCTCATCATTTGGGATAACACGTCGGCCCAGCATAAAGCGTCAAAAGATTACAGCTGGCCGGAACACCGGAGGCTGCTGCGTCATTCCGGTGCGCTGTATTCGGAAGAAACCTATTGCGGCGAAATATACGAGCAAGATACTGCCCAACTCGCGGGATAAGCGACCGAAACCCAAAAAACCCCATTTTGAGCCATACTTGACCTTCCCGCGCGAACACCCCATTTTATGACTGGAAAATGAACGGATGCCTCACAGAGGGTCCTGATGCGTACTCGCTCATCGTTAAAGAGGAGGTCGCGGCGATGCCACGGTTAAGCGATTTTAACAGCCCCCTGCTTTTGGGTTTCGATCACTTTGAACGCCTGCTCGACCAAGCGTCAAAAATGTCGGCCGAAGGCTATCCCCCCTACAATATCGAACAAACAGGCGAAAACAGCCTGCGCATCACCTTGGCCGTTGCAGGTTTCTCCACCGAAGACCTCAGCGTCACCATCGAAGAAAATCAGCTGATTGTCCGGGGCCGCAATACAGAAGATGACAGTAACCGCATTTTTTTACATCGCGGGATTGCATCACGCCAATTTCAGCGCAGTTTCGTACTGGCCGAAGGCATTGAAGTCACCGGATCAACAATAGATAATGGCCTTCTGCATATTGAGTTGGAACGGGAAATTCAGGAACCGGAAGTTCGGACCATAAAAATAGAAACCGCCGCCGGAAACGGAAAAACAAAGTCCGTCGGTTCAAAAACGATCGACTTGAAAGCCGATCAATAATTTCACGCTTATCGCTTGCGTGAATAGGAGCCAAAGTGATGACGATTGAAGAAAAAGAAAAAGAACAAATCGAGATGATGGAAAACGACGATGAGTGGCTGCGCTGCTTATCGCCGCTTGAACTCGAGTCTTTAGGCGTCAACTATATCGCTTACGTTAAACCCATTACCGTCGACGGTGAACGGGCTTACGGCATCTATAGCGCTAATGGTGAACAGCTCGGTGTTTCCGAACATCACGACCTGGCACTTGAGACCATTCGGGAACAGGACCTCGAACCGCTGAGTTTGCATTAGAGCGGATATTCAAATCGAATGAAATATTGACCGGCTCAGGCCGCGCGATACTCGGCCGATTCTGTCAATAGCGCGTACAGCGCTTCGGCGTTATCCGTGCCGCGTAATTTTTCGCAGACGGCCTTATCGCGCAGCAACCGCGAAACCCGGGCCAACGCTTTAAGGTGATCGGCTCCGGCAGTTTCCGGCGCTAACAAAAGAAAGATCAAATCGACGGGCTGATCGTCGATAGCATGAAAATCGATCGGCTTTTCAAGGCGGGCAAAAAAACCGTACAGCCGGTCAAGGTTTGGCAATTTACCGTGCGGAATGGCGATTCCATTGCCGACACCGGTGGTCCCTAAGCGTTCGCGTTCGATCAAAACATCAAATATTGCGCGCTCGTGAAGTTCGGAAATTTCAGCAACATGACGCGCCAGTTCCTGCAGGGCTTGCTTTTTACTGGTAACACGTAAATCCGCGATAATACTGTCAGACGTCAAAAGATCAGTAATTTCCATACCGCTAACCACCTATTTTAAGAAGATTTAGTCTGTTGATTTTCGTTTGGATCAATCCAGCCGATATTACCGTCAGCCCGGCGGTAAACGACGTTAATGCCGCCATGGGCCCGATTTCGAAATAACGTTAACGGCAAGTCGGATAAATCCATATGCATTACCGCCTGGCTCACCGTTAAGGTCGCAATCTCGTGCGGCATTTCGGCAATGATCACCGGCTGCGAATCTTCGGGCACTTCATCGCCCTGCTCCGGCGCAATCACGTATTGTTGCGCCACCTCCGTATCCTCGGCGCTCGCGCGATGATGATCAGTCAAACGGCGTTTATAGCGGCGTAATTGTTTAGAAATCCGCTCCAGCGATTGATCAAACGCGGTATAGGCATCATCGTGGGTCGCGCTGCCTTGCATTGATAAGCCGCGCCCGGCATGAACGGATATATCGGCGCGAAATGACTGACCGTCCTTGGAAAACGTCACCGAGGCGTTTAAGGCCCGGTTGAAATATTTCGTAACCGTTGAATCAAGATGATCCGTAGCGTGGGCACGCAACGCATCCCCGACATCGACATGTTTACCTTGTACTGAAATATCCATGAATTCAGCCGTACGCCCTATTCGGGTTTAACAGCGTTCCTCTGTTTCAATTATAATATTTTGGTTCCGATAGCGATACAGTGTGCCGTACTTTTTAATCGGTTTTATTCGTGCCGGACTGCTTCCTTGCCATCAAACAATACGGCGTCATCAATTAAGGGACCGGAAGTTAGTGGCCGTGACCGGCAGTGTCAAGAGGCTCACAAGCCCCCGGAATCATTAGGAAAATAGCCAAAAATTGACGTAAAAAGCCCTTTACAAACGCCTATAATGCGGCTTTCTTTTCGCGTCGGCGCTGGACCGAGGACCCGATTCCCATCGCTTCACGATACTTGGCAACAGTCCGCCGGGCGATATCAACACCTTCCTTTTTTAGTATTTCGACGATTTTATCATCGGACAAAACTTTTTCCGCGGGTTCATCATTAACGAGCGATTTTATGCGATGGCGTACGGATTCCGCCGAATGGGACGTGCCGCCGAAATTGTTATTAATGGCCGGTGTGAAGAAGTATTTCAGTTCATAAATGCCACGCGGTGTTGCCATATACTTGTTCGAGGTAACCCGGCTGACCGTACTTTCATGCATTTCAATTGCATCGGCGATATCCCGCAAGACAAGCGGTTTTAAGGATTGCACGCCATTGATAAAAAAGGCCTCCTGCTGACGGACGATTTCCGTTGCAACTTTTAATATCGTTGTTGCCCGTTGGTGCAGGGATTTCACCAGCCAATTCGCCGACGTTAAACATTCAATAAGATAACGCTTATCGTTTTTGTTGCGCGCCGTCTCACTGATTTGAGCGTAATAACTGTTGTTGACGAGAACCCGCGGCAGCGTTTCGCCGTTCAGTTCAATGACCCAGCCGCCGCCGGCTTTCGGCCGCATTAAAACATCCGGTGTTACCGATTGTGTGACGATTTGATCGAAAGCCAACGCCGGTTTGGGGTTAAGCGCTCGAATTTCCGCAACCATATCGTTGATATCTTCGGCATCAACGCCGCATTTTTTAATGAGTGAGTTCAGATCGCGCTTTGCCAGCAGATCGAGATTATCGAGAAGCGCCTCCATCGCAGGGTCGAGACGATTACAATCGCGTAGTTGTATGCGCAGACATTCGGCTAAATTACGGGCGAATATTCCCGGTGGGTCAAACTGCTGTAAGAGCTCAAGCGTCTTTTCAATGCGCTCTTCCGGACAGCCGAGAATCTCGGCCACGGATGACAGGTCCTCGGGGACGTAGCCCGATTCATCGAGCGACTCGATCAAATGCACAGCGATCACGCAATCGATAGGGTCTTCGATCATGGTTAACTGCGCACGCAAATGCTCTTGAAGCGAAATTGAATTGCTTAGGGTTTCTTCGAGATTGGGGAGGCTTCCGTCGAAACTACCACCGGTTGAACTCGGCTGTACAAAAGTCGATGAGTCACGCATCCCGGCGCCATCGCCGGCAGCGGACTGTTCCCATATGGCGTCATCCGGCGCATCGATGGAATCATTTTCAAAATTTGCCGGTGCCGATGAATCAAAATCCATCGTTTGTTCAACGCCCTCAAGCGATCCCGCTTCTTGTTCAGCATCCGGCGTGCCGATGGAATCATCCATTCGATCAACGGTATCGTCTTCGCGTTCGAGCAAAGGATTTTGCTCGAGCTCCGTTTCAACATATTCAGACAATTCAACATTGGACAATTGCAGCAGTTTGATCGCCTGCTGCAATTGCGGCGTCATGACCAGCGACTGGCCTTGCCGTAGTTCTAAACGCGGAGCAATCGCCATACGTCAGAAAATCCCACAACCATGTCCCACATCTCGGTTCAACACAATTCAGCCGGTATACGGCGAACTCACACATTTGTATGATTTCACCGTGATACACACGAACGGCGTTATCGTGACCGACCCATGACCCGGCCTATATTCCGGCTCATGAAGTTAATAAATTCTTACAGATTGAACCGTTCGCCGAGGTAAACCCGCCGAACGTCTTCATTACCCACGATATCAGACGGCGCGCCTTCCATCAAAACCATCCCATCATGAATAATGTACGCCCGATCAATCACATCGAGGGTTTCGCGCACATTATGATCGGTGATCAGGACGCCGATCCCCTTGTTTTTGAGTTGAATGACCAAATCGCGGATATCGGATACGGCAATCGGATCGATGCCGGCAAACGGCTCATCGAGTAAGATGAAATGCGGGTTGGAAGCCAAGGCGCGAGCGATTTCGACCCGGCGGCGTTCTCCGCCGGAAAGCGCTAAGGATGGTGTCCGCCTTAAATGGCTGATCGAAAATTCCGCCAACAATGAGTCCAACATGGCTTCACGTTTTTCTTGGGATTTTTCGATGACCTCGAGAATGGCGCGAATGTTTCCTTCCACAGTGAGGCCCCGAAAGATCGACGCTTCTTGCGGCAAATACCCGATGCCCAGGCGGGCCCGGCGGTACATCGGTAAATCCGTCAAATCATCGCCGTCCATGACGACGCTTCCGTAATCCGGCGGCAGCAAACCGGTGATCATATAAAAGCATGTCGTTTTACCGGCACCGTTCGGGCCGAGGAGACCAACGACTTCACCGCGCTGCACATGCAGGCTGACCCCCCGTACCACGGGGCGTTTTTTAAAACGCTTGCCGAGATTGCTGGCATAGAGACCCGGATTATCCGCAACCAGGCGCGGGCCGTCGGCAACATCCTCGACGGGCGCTAAATGGGGGCGCTTTGCTTGATAAATCGGTGTCTTCGTCATGGTTTCCAATAAACCTAAACCGCCATAAACCTAAAGTGCCAGGCGTTTA
>Ga0181593_10000366_pt1 | contig 38711 bp, 30 predicted proteins | sample 071ome_19_FD_133756 | JGI IMG/M metagenome (GOLD analysis project Ga0181593, IMG submission 133756) | Coastal salt marsh microbial communities from the Groves Creek Marsh, Skidaway Island, Georgia - 071413AT metaG (megahit assembly) | ecosystem: Environmental > Aquatic > Marine > Intertidal...
AGATCTGCGTGCCGCGCCACGCGCTCTTCATTCGCGGGGACGCGAACAACGACACCTGGATCGACATCGGGGACACGATCTACATCCTCTCCTACCTCTTCCTGCTGGGAGAGGAGCCGAAGTGCCTCGACGCGGCGGACGCGGATGGCGACGACTACCTGACGATCACGGACGCGGTCTACCTGAACCTCTACATCTTCCAGGGCGGGATCTCTCCCCCGACCCCGTTCCCCGACTGCGGGATCGAGTCGAACCCGGATGAGGACGGACTCGACTGCTTCGAGCCGACCGAGCTCTGCCCAGTTTGCCCCTAGCGCGGGTCTCCTCCTGCTGGAGCACGCCATGAGACAGTGCGACCACTGGATCCAGAAACTCCCCATCGCCGTCCTGGTGACGGCGGCGTTCATGGCCCCGACCGGAACGGTCGAGGCCTCGGATCTCCTCGTCCCTTCTCAGTACTCGACGATTCAGGGGGCGATCGACGCCTCGGCGTCGGGGGACCGGGTCCTGGTGGCTCCGGGGTTCTACTTCGAGCCCATCGACTACCTGGGCAAGGCGATCGAGGTCATCGGCCTCGGGGGCTCCGCCCAGACGACTCTCAGCATCCTGAGCGTCGACTCCGTGGTCACGATCGATGCGGTCTCGCATCCGGCCCCCCTGTCCCTCATCGGCTTCACGATCCTCGCGGGCTCGGGCCGGGTCATCGGGAATCCGCCCAGCCTCGCCGGGGGCGGCGTGTTCGTCCGCGACTCCGATCCCCTCCTCTCCGACCTCGTCCTGACCGGGAACTCCGCCACGCTGGGGGGAGGGCTCTACGCGCAGAACGCGGACCTGACCGTCGATGCCGTGAGCTTCGTCGACAACGGGGCCGCGGACGGGGCGGGGGCCTTCTTCGTCGATGTGGAGGGGGATCTGACCGACTGCGTCTTCGAAGCGAACGATGCGTTCAGCCGGGGCGGAGCGATGGAGCTGATCCGGTCGCCGATCAAGGTCTATGACAGCCTGTTCCTCGCGAACCTCGCGGCGCGTGGCGCGGGGCTCTCCTTCTCCGACAACTCCGACGCCGAGGTCTACGACTGCACCGTCATCGGGAACATCGCGGTGGAGCACGGCGGGGGGATCAGCATCGATCAGTTCAGCGACGTGATCCTCTCCGGTCTGTTCGTCACGGAGAACGAGGCGGCCCAGGGTGGGGGGATCGGGATCACCCACTTCTCCCAGGCCCAGCTCTTTGATGTGACGATCACCCAGAACACGGCGGGGGAGGGAGGCGGGCTCCGCATCTTCGAGTCGGTCCCCAGCCTCGACCGGGTCGTGATCCGCGGAAACTCGGCGACCGGGTTCGCGGGCGAGAGCGGCAAGGGAGGGGGGATTCACGCCTCGCTCCGGGTCGACTCCCGGATGCGGAACGTGCTCGTCGCGGACAACACCGCCATCGACGCGGGGGGCGGGATCTACTGGTGGGGAGACTGCGCGCCGACCCTCATTCACTGCACCGTGGCCGGGAACTCCAGCCAGACCATCGGCGGCGCGATGATCTCCGAGAACTACAGCGTGCCCGACATCTGGAACTCGATCGTCTACGCGAACACCGCCCCGGGAGGGTCGCTGCTCGCCCAGGACTCGACGGGAGAGTGGATCTTCCGCTACTGCAATGTCGAGGGTGGGGGACTCGGCCCCGTCCACTTCCTCAACTTCGACGCCGACCCCCTCTTCAATGCGGACTACCGCATCACGGAGTGCTCCCCGTCCGCGGACTCCGGCTCCTCGACCGCCCCGTACATCCCCGGGACCGACCTCGACGGGGCGCCCCGGGTCCAGGGCCTCAAGCCGGATCAGGGGGTCAATGAGCTCCCCGTGACGGCGGGTCCCTGCTTCGTCCGCGGAGATGCCACCGCCGACGGGATCATCAATGTCGGGGATGTGATCGCGAGCCTCGACTACCTGTTCATCGGGAACTTCGATCCCCCGTGCCAGGATGCGCTCGATGTCGATGACAGCGGGCTCGTCGACATCGGGGACCCGATCGCCGCGATGAACTACCTCTTCCAGGGAGGCAGCCCGCCTCCGCCACCCGAGCCGGTGAACCCGGCCGCGGACCCCACGGCGGACCTCATCGGCTGCAGCCCTCTCGACGGCTAGGGCTCAGGCCCCGCCTCCGAAGAGCTGATCGTTCCGCTTCGACCATCGGATGGCCCGGTAGGCGGGGAGCAGGAGCTGGAACTGCTCGGTGAGGCGGGGGAGCAGCTCCTCCTCCGTCACGAACGGGTCCTCCCGCTCGATGAATCGCTCGATGTGGAGCCACTGCTCGCCGGGGGTGTAGAAGCCCATCGCCTCCGAGAGATCCCGCTCGGTGATCCCCGCGCAGCGTCGGACCCTCCGGTGGTCCCCGATCCTCAGCCCGTACTCGCCGAGGGGATCGAGGACGGTGGCGAGCTCCTCGCGACGCTTCCGCGACTGCAGTCCGCGCTTGAGGTTCTCTCCGTCCCACCAGGCCGCCTTGTGGATCCGCAGGGCGAGGAGCAGCCCGTCCTCGTTGATCTCGAGCAGGAGGATGGCGTGGGTGTAGTTCTGGTCGAGGTCCTTCCCCAGGTCGACGCCGAGGTGGCGCTGGATCGCCTTCCGCTCCTTCTCTCCCCGGGAGAGGTAGACCGCCTGGGATGAGACGCGGAAGCCGTTCGTCGAGTAGGGGTGATGGAGCGTGGCCCGGGAGACGAGCTCGAGGTCCTTGCCGGAGAGGGTCCGGGCGAGGTGCTTGCCGATGGCATCGAGCTTCCGGCGCACGACGAGTCGCGCGTCATTGAACTCGGGATCCCGCTGGATGCGCTCGTGGTACTTCTCGAAGTCGCCGGGGGGGAAGCGGATCTCCGCCGGATCGAGGGGAGGGGGCTCGGCCATCGTCACGACTCCTTCCGGGGAGGGGGGACGATGCCGCGCGCCGAGGGGGTGCGCAAGGGAACCCCGGAACCGTCGTCTCTCGATCAGTCGAGCACGAGGGAGCCCTCGAGCGCGGCCTCGATGAGCCGCTCCCAGCCCCCCTGGCGGGCGGCGTGGCCCCGGCAGCGGGCCCGGAGGTTCGCGAGCTCCTCGCGGCGCTCCGCCCAGTGGCCGAGCCGCTCCGCGAGTCCGCGGGGACCCGACTCGATGGTGAGGAGTCCGCGATCGAGCGGACCGAGGATCCCCGTCGACCCTCCCATCGGAGTGGCGATGACCGGGGTTCCGCAGGCGAGCGACTCCAGGGTCGAGCGTCCGTAGCCCTCGAGGGTGCGGGCGGGGACGAGGGTCAGGTCGCTGGCGCCGTAGAGCTGCGGGAGCTCCGCATCCGGGACATGGCCGGGGAAGCGCACGCGATCGGAGAGCCGGAGGGCGGTCGCCAGCTCGATCAGCTCGTTTCGCATCGGGCCATCGCCGGAGATGACGAGCCGCCAGCGGCCGAGGGCATCGCCGACGCCGGCGAGCGCGTGGAGGAGGGAGTCGAGGCCCGCGTGGGGGACCATGCGCCGGACCGCGCAGAGGAGCAGTCCATCCGGGGGGACCTCATGGTGCTCCCGGATCGCGCGTCGAGCCGATGCGGTCAGCGGGCGGAAGTGCTCGAGGTCCACTCCACCGGCCCGGACCACCGTCGTGCGGAGCCCCTCCCTCGCTCCGGCGCCTCCGTGAACCGAGCGGAGCGCGGCCTCCGAGGACGGGGTGAGGCAGATGATCCGCTCCGCGCGGGAGAGGGCGCGGTGCTCGAGGCGGCGGCGGAGGGCGACCTGCCAGCGGGTCGAGGGACCGTGCTCACCGAGCCGGGTCAGGCTCCCCTCCCCGAAGCGCGCGGCGAGATGCTCGAGGGGCCAGGGGGCATGATGGATGAAGGTCTGGGGGGCACGGGTCGATCCGATCGCCCAGGCGGTGAGGGACCGGTGATGGATGATCCGGTCGGGGCGGAAGGGGAGGCGGGCCCAGGCCCGACGGATCTCCGCTCTCCTGCGCAGGAGTGAGGCGGATCGACGGCCCGGCTCCGAGCCGATGGGGAAGGCCTCCCAGCGCAGGAGCAGTCCGGCCGCGGCGCGGTGTCCCGAGAAGCAGCGGTGGTCTCCGGCGACCACCGCGACCTCCGCTCCCTGCCCCGCGAGCCGACGCGCCATCTCGAGGACCACCCGACCGGCTCCGTCGACCCTCTCCGGGTCCAGCTGGTCGGTGGTGATCGCGATGCGCATCGGGTCCTCCTCGTCCTCTCTTCTTCGGACCGAACGCCGGAGGCCTGAAGCGGGCCTTCCCCCGATCAACGGCCCGGCCCTTTATCCGGCGGCCCCCCCCCGTTACCTTCCTTCGGTGACGAACTCCTGCCGGGAAGCGACTCCATGCCCTCCGAGCCCCTCAAGATCGACCTGCACACGCACATCCTCCCCGAGACCTGGCCCGATCTCGCGAGTCGCTACGGCTACGGGGGGTTCGTGTCGCTGGAGCATCACAAGCCGTGCTGCGCCCGCATGATCATCGACGGTCGCTTCTTCCGTGAGGTGGAGGACAACACCTGGAGCCCGGAGCGGCGGATCGAGGAGTGCGATCGGGATGGGGTGGGGGTGCAGGTGCTCTCCACCGTCCCGGTGATGTTCAGCTACTGGGCGAAGCCCGAGGACGCGCTCGACCTCTCGAGACTCCTGAACGATCACATCGCGGAGGTCGTCGCCGGGTACCCGCGGCGCTTCGTGGGGCTCGGCACCGTCCCGTTGCAGGAGCCGGACCTCGCGATCGATGAGCTCGAGCGATGCGTCGGGGAGCTCGGGTTCCCCGGTCTCCAGATCGGGACCCATGTGAATCGGTGGAACCTCGACGCGCCGGAGCTGCTCCCTTTCTTCGAGCGGGCGGCGGAGCTGGGGGCGTCCCTCTTCGTGCACCCGTGGGACATGGTCGGCGGGGAGGCGATGCCGGACTACTTCATGCCATGGCTCGTCGGCATGCCGGCGGAGACGAGCCGCGCGATCTGCTCCCTCATCTTCGGGGGGGTCTTCGACCGGGTTCCCGATCTGAAGATCTGCTTCGCCCACGGCGGCGGGGCCTTTCCCGGCACGCTTGCCCGCATCGAGAAGGGCTACCACGCCAGGCCGGACCTCTGCGGTGTGAACGGCTGCGGAAGCCCGCGCACCTACCTCGACCGGTTCTACGTGGACTCTCTGGTCCATGACGCGCCGAGCCTGCGCTTCCTGCTCGATCAGATGGGGTCGGACCGGATCGCGCTCGGGACCGACTACCCGTTCCCGCTCGGGGAGGCGACCCCGGGGGCTCTCATCGAGAGCCTCGAGGAGCTCCCGGTCGACACCCGCGAGCGCCTCCTCTCCGGGACCGCGCTCGAGTTTCTCGGTCTGGAGGCCGGGGCCTTCCGCTGATCCGGGCGGGGCACGCCGATCGAGCGTGTCCGCCTCGGGCGGGGGCCGGGGGATCTCCCCCCTCAGGATTGCTCCTCCCGCCCCGCCGGATCCCTTAGACTCCCGGGTCCCCTCCGTCTTCGAAAGGACCCGATCGTGAGTGACGATCAGCTCGCGCCGGCGACCCTCGAGCACGCCCGCGCGCTCGATGCCGCGGATCCCCTCTCCCGCTTCCGGGAGCGCTTCGCGATCCCGCCGCGACCCGGGGGCGATCCGGTGCGCTACTTCTGCGGAAACTCCCTCGGCCTGATGCCCCGCGGGGTGCCCGAGCTGCTCGCGGAGGAGTGCGAGGACTGGGCGCGGCTCGCGGTGAACGGTCACTACGGCGCCCGTCGACCCTGGTTCGACTACCACACCCGCTTCCGCGACCGGGGGGCGCGCCTCGTCGGCGCCCTCCCCTCCGAGGTCTGCTACCAGAGCACCCTCACGGTCAACCTCCACCTCCTGATGGTGAGCTTCTACCGACCGGAGGGCTCCCGCCGGAAGATCATCGGAGACACGCCCGCCTTCCCCTCCGACACCTACGCGCTGGCGAGCCAGATCGCCTTCCACGGAGGTGACCCGGAGAACGACCTGATCCAGCTCCGCCCGAGGGAGGGGGAGCACGACCTGCGGGAGGAGGACCTCCTCCGGGCGATCGATGAGCACGGCGACGAGCTGGCCCTCGTGCTCGTGTCCGGCGTGAACTACTACACCGGACAGGCCTTCGACCTGCGGACCCTCGCCCGCGCCGCCCACGACCGCGGCGCCTGCTTCGGGGTCGACGCGGCGCACGCGGCCGGCAACCTCGCGCTGCAGCTGCACGACGACGATGTCGACTTCGCCGCCTGGTGCTCCTACAAGTACGGGAACGCCGGGCCGGGCGCGATCGCCGGGTCCTTCGTCCACGAGCGTCACGGGCGCCGCCCGGAGCTGCCACGGTTCGCGGGATGGTGGGGGAACGACCCCGCCACCCGCTTCCAGATGAACGAGGTCCAGCGGTTCGAGCCCGCGGAGGGCGCGGATGGCTGGCAGCTCTCCAATCCTCCCATCCTCTCGATGGCTCCCCTCGATGCCTCGCTCGCCATCTTCGATGAGGCCACGATGCCCGCTCTCCGCGAGCGGTCGGTCCGTCTGACCGGCTACCTGCAGGAGCGGCTCGATCGCCTGGGCGATCGGGTCGAGGTGATCACGCCGCGGGATCCGGAGCGTCGGGGCGCGCAGCTCTCCATCCGCGTGAAGGGGGACACCCGAGCGGTGCGGGACCAGCTCGAGGAGGCGGGCTGCGTCTGCGACTTCCGGCCGCCGGATGTGATCCGCGTCGCGCCGACTCCCCTCTACAACACCTTCGAGGACATCCATGAGCTGACCCGGGTGCTCGGGGGAGAGGGGGCCGCGTGACCAGCAGGCGGGTGACGATCGCCGGGGGAGGACTCGCCGGAGCCCTGATGGCGAAGTACCTCGGGCAGGCCGGACACGAGGTGACCCTCTTCGAGAGACGGGGAGACATCCGGGATGCGACCATCGTGCGCGGTCGCTCGATCAACCTCGCGGTCTCGGAGCGGGGGCTCACCGCCCTCGCCGAGGTCGGCCTCAAGGAGAAGGTCCTCGAGCACGCGGTCCCGATGAGCGGCCGGATGATGCACGGGATCGACGGCACCCTGACCTACCAGCCCTACTCGAAGAACCCCGAGGACTGCATCCAGTCGATCTCGCGAGGAGGCCTCAACCGCCTGCTCATCGAGGCGGCGGCGGAGCATGAGAACGTGACGCTTCGCTTCGAGAAGCGCTGCATCGATGTGGACCCCGACTCGGGGAAGTGCTTCTTCATCGACGAGCGCAGCGGTCAGGTCATCGAGCAGGACTCCGACCTGATCGTCGGGGCGGACGGGGCCTTCAGCGCCATCCGGGGCCGATTGCAGCGCACCGACCGGTTCGACTACTCCCAGAGCTACCTCGACGCGGGGTACCTCGAGCTGCACATCCCCGCGGCCGAGGACGGAGGCTTCCGCATGGAGAGGAACGCGCTGCACATCTGGCCGCGCGGCCGCTTCATGATGATCGCGCTCCCCAACGAGGACGGGACCTTCACGGTCACCTGCTTCTGGCCGCTGGAGGGCCCCAACTCCTTCGAGCGGCTGACGAAGGAGGCGGAGGTCCGGGCCTACTTCGAGGAGTGGTTCCCGGACGCCGTCCCGCTGATCCCCGATCTCGAGGGGGACTACATGAAGGCGACCCCGAGCTCCCTCGTCACCGTCCGCTGCGACCCCTGGTCGGTGGGGAAGGTCTGCCTCGTCGGAGACTCCGCCCACGCGATCGTCCCCTTCTACGGTCAGGGCATGAACGCCGGCTTCGAGGACTGTCGTACCCTGAACCGGCTGCTCGCCGAGAACCCGGAGGGGTGGGGGAAGGCGCTCCGCGACTACTCCGCGGCCCGCAAGCCGAACGGGGATGCCATCGCGGACCTCGCCATCGCGAACTTCCATGAGATGCGGGATCACGTGGGCCGCCCTCTCTTCCTCCTGAGGAAGAAGCTCGAGAAGTTCCTCCACAAGAGGCTGTCCGGGTTCTACCTTCCGCTCTACTCGATGGTCAGCTTCTCGAACGTCCCCTACGCGGAGGCGGTCGAGCGGGCGCGGCGTCAGGATCGCCTCGTCTACGGCGGGCTGGCCGCGCTCGCCTTCCTGCTGGTGCTCGGACTGGGGGTCCTGCTATGGGCGTGAGTGATTCGGGCCCGGTGCCGCCGGCCCCCGGTGAGCTGAACTACGGGAGCTATCTGGAGCTCGACCGCATCCTCGAGAGCCAGCATCCGCGCTCCGCTCCCGCCGAGCACGATGAGATGCTCTTCATCGTGATCCACCAGGCGTACGAGCTCTGGTTCAAGCAGATCCTCCACGAGTTCGACAAGGTGGAGCGGGACCTCTCCTCCAACGACCTGTACGGGGCGATCCACACCTTCAAGCGCCTGCGCACGATCGTGAAGGTGCTCGTGGAGCAGATGGACATCCTCGAGACGATGACCCCGATGTCCTTCACCAGCTTCCGGGACCGCCTCGACACCTCGAGCGGGTTCCAGTCGGTGCAGTACCGGATCTTCGAGTTCCGCCTCGGCTACAAGCGCGAGCCGATGATGCGGTACTTCGATGAGAGCCATCACGGCCACGACCGCCTCGTCGCGGCGTGGGAGGGGCGGACGATCGGGGACCACTTCCTCGAGTTCCTCCGGCAGCGGGGGGTCCGGATCCCGGCGGAGCTCCTCGATCGCGACCTTCAGCAACCGTTCCCCGCGAACGAGAGCGTGCAGCGCGGGCTGCTGCATCTTTACCGCAGCGAGCCCTCGGTCGCGATCCTCCTCGAGCTGATGACCGACTTCGACGAGGGAGTGCAGGAGTGGCGCTACCGCCATGTGAAGCTCGTCGAGCGGACGATCGGGCAGAAGAAGGGGACCGGCGGGTCGATGGGGGTCGAGTTCCTGAAGAAGAGCCTCTTCCTCCCGGCCTTCCCCGATCTCTGGGCGATGCGCCACGAGCTCTGACCGTCGCAGGGGCGGGGGAGTCCCTCCCCGTCCTGCCATGAAGAAGGGGGCCCGGGTTGCTCCATGACATCACGCCGAGGATCACCTCCGAGCTGAAGGTCTTCCCCGGGGACACGCCACCTTCGCGGGAGGTGCTCCTCGACATCGACCGCGGGGATCACATCACGCTCTCCACGCTGCGGGGCACCGTGCACCTCGGGGCTCATGTCGATGCCCCCAGTCACTACACGCCGGGTGGGGATTCGATCGAGGCGTTCCCGCTCGACCGGGTGCTCGGCCCCTGCCAGGTGGTCGATGTCAGTGGAGCGATCATCGAGACCGAGGAGGGGCGCCTCGTCGTCTCCGGCCCCTGGATCGAAGGCCTTGAGACTCCTCGCGTCCTGCTCCGCACGGGGACGCACCCCGATCCCGACCGCTGGAGCGAAGACTTCGCCGGGCTCTCGGCGCCCCTCGTGGAGGAGCTGGCGGAGCGCGGTGTGCTGCTCGTGGGCATCGACACCCCGAGCGTGGATCCTCCCAGCTCCAAGGCCTTGCCGGCCCATCAGGCGTTCGCCCGCACCGGGGTCTCCATCCTCGAGGGGATCACCCTCGCCGCCGTCCCGGAAGGTCGCTACGAGCTCATCGCGCTGCCTCTCCCGCTGGAGGGCTTCGACGCTTCTCCGGTGCGGGCGGTGCTCCGGGAGGTCTCCTCATGATGCGCCTCGCTCTCCCCATTCTGCTCCTCGTCCTTCTCCCGTCCGGGCCGACCGTCTCCGCCGACCGGGCGGAGCACGTGGCGGCTCGGTCGACCGACCGCTTCGACGAGGAGGCCCTCGCTTCCATTCTCGGGGGAGCGGTCTCGACCTACCGGTTCAACGGCGTCGAGGGCGGGAAGTACCGCCGGCAGATCCGACTCGTGGTCGAGGATGGCGAGGAGCTGCTCCTCGTCGAGGAGCATGGCATCACGCGGGTCGGCTGGCTCGGAGGCGCGCTCTCGACACGGGAGACCCTCCGCGCCTGGTTCTCACTGGAGAAGCCAGGCCCTCTCGTCCGGGGCGAGAAGGAGAGCACCCTGACGGGGAGGGCATCGCTCCGGCGCACGCCGGAGGGGCTCGAGCTGACCCGAGGCCCGGCGGCGGGGGCGGAGGCGGAGGCGGAGGCGGAGGCGGAGGCAACCGAGCCCACCGCCTCGCGAGAGATCGTCGCCGACGCGGGCTGGTCGATCCTGCGCATCCTGGAGGAGGAGCGGTGGGTGCGGTCGGGACCGGAGGCGGGGGAGACCTTCACCATGGACAGCACCGACTGGTCCCAGCCCGAGTTCCCGGCCGAGCGATCCTACACCAGCCTCGGTCGTGGTCCGTCGAGTCAGGAGGATGCGCCGGCCGAGGTGCAGCTCCTCCGGGTGATCGACAAGGGGCGGCCCTTCGAGTTCGAGCTGGAGATCGGGGGGGGGCGCTCCTGGGGCTCCTTCAACGAGGGAATGGTCGAGTTCTCGACGGTCCCGGCGGAGACGACCGAGGACGTGGAGGCGCCCTTCCCCGGATTCGAGCCGGGGGATCCGATCGACCTCGATGACTACGGTTCGATGTTCGAGACGATGCTCGACTCCCTGTTCGACGGAGGGCGGATCGACACCGACATCCCCCTCGGTCAGGAGGAGCGACTCGACGAGCTGGTCCTGCGCGCGGATGGGGTCCCCGCCGATGTGTTCCTCGAGGGGCCGGGTCAGTCGGTGGAGGTGCTCGGGACCCACTCGGTCCGCCTGCATGTCCGGGCGGGGGATCGGGTCCGGGAGCCGGCGCCGCTGACGGAGGAGCAGAAGAGCCTCTACACGGCCGCGACCGACCGCTATCGCCTCGCGGATCCGGAGCTTCAGGAGACCGCGCGCTCCATCGTCTTCGGCGTCCGGGAGCCCCTCGCGATCGGCACCCTGCTCTCCGACTGGGTCTACACGATCCTCGACTACGACCTCGACAGCGATTGCGAGCGCTCGGATCTCATCCTCGAGAACGAGATCGGGGACTGCACCGAGCACACGATCCTCTTCGTCGCCCTCGCGCGTGCGCGCGGAGTGCCGGCCCGGCCGGTGACCGGTCTGGTCTGGACCGAGGACGAGGACACCGGCTCCGGCTTCTACCGGCACGCCTGGGCGGAGTTCCACGACGGGCTTCGCTGGATCAGCGTCGATCCCACGTGGGGGCAGGTGGGGGTGGATGCCGGGCACATCCGCCTGAACGAGCCCTTCGACGACATCGCGGGGGAGGAGATGCACGAGGAGTGGTTCCGGTTCGAGCTGGAGATGCTCCGCCGGTCGCCCCCGATCCCCTGAGGGGGGATCCCCTGCGGCCTGATCCCCTGAAGCCTGATCCCCTGAGATCCGCGCCGCGCCTCTCGCAGCCTCGACCGCGCCGAGGCCGCGCTCAACGGGTCGACTTCGCGACCCCGGCTCCACTGCTCGGAGGCTCGATCGGCTCCGGCTTCTTCGCAGGCTTCTCGACCGGCTTCTCTTGCGGCTTCGCGTCGGGCTTGGAGTCCGGCGCCGGCTCCCCCTCCCGATCCGGATTCGGTGCCGGTCTCTGCTCGTCCGGTTCACCGCTCTTCTCGTCCGGCTTCGGCTCCGCGCTCTCCTCGGCCTTCTTCGGATCCCGCGTCTTCTCCTCCTCGGCGACGGGGGGCGCCGTCTTCGCCCCGTCCCCGGCCTCCGCGGGCTTCGCTCCATCCGGCTCCTTCGGGCGCAGGAGGGAGATCGGGCTCGGATGCTCGCCGAGGAGCCTGTCTCGCAGCGGCTTCGTGGGAGGGTTCGAGCCGAGGTAGAGGCGGAAGACGAGTCGCGCGAAAGGGTCGCCCCCCAGGGGGCCGAGGGTCCGTCCATCCTGATCGAGCAGGAGCCCCCGCCCGGGGAGGTGGGTCATGCGCAGGCGGCTCCCCTTGTCGGCGGCGGTGAGGTGGGACACGAAGGCATCGATCTCTTCCGCGAGGGCCTTCTTCTCTTCCTCGGTCGCATTGACCGCGAAGCTCGTTCGATAGGCCTTGTGCATCTGCTTCAGGGAGAGGTCGCGACAGAAGAGGAGCTCGATCCGCTTCGTCGCATCCGCGGCGACGATCCTCGCCCCATCGGAGCAGGGGACCTCCATCCAGAGCGCGGCGTGGTAGAGGTTCCAGCCGAGGACGCCCCACTCGCAGAGCCCGACGCCGTTTCGTCGGAGCGGCTCTCCATCGACGCGGATCTCGGCCGGGAACCGCTCGGCCGCGGAGAGGGGGAGGAGAGGAAGCAGGACCAGCAGCGGGAGAACTCGGCGCACGCTCCGGCTCTGTCGTCGATCGCTTCGTGGCATGGCGTCGCTCCCTTCTCGCGGTCTCCTCATGCTCGCCCGAGGAGCTCGTCGACGATCTCCCGGTGGTGAGTGGTGTGGATCCGCGCGAAGCGGAGCCAGTCCACCGCCCGAAACGCCCCGAGGATCGGGTGGGGGATCCTCCCCTCCGCTGCCTCGAGCTCATGCAGAACCCCGGCGAGGGAGCCCCAGCGGTCGAGCTGACCGTCGAGGAGCGCCTCGATCCGAGCCCGGTCGACGGTGGCGGACGGTTCCACGGCGCGGGGAGAGGTCGATGCTCCTCGCGGGATCCTCCCCCGCTCCAGGATCTCTCGGCCTTCCGCGAGGAGGGGGGACGTCGGGCCATCGTCCCGCCCTCCCCGGATCCTCTCGATCGCCCGGAGGTTCAGCTCCGCCGCTCGCAGGAGATGCTCGAGGTGCTGCCCCACCGTCCAGTGATCGGCGGTCGGCCCCCCCGGGGTCGAGAGGAGCTCTCCGGGGATCGAGCGGATGCGAGCCAGCTCCTGCAGGAGAGCCGCCAGATCCCGCTGGGGCCCGCCCGCGTCCCGTGGAGGAGGATCGGACGGAGGTCGGGGATCCATGGGGCTCGCCTCTCCCTCGGAGTCGCTCCCCGATCTTCGCCGGGGGAGGGGGCAGGGTCCAGTGGGGGATCAGGCGAGGCTGACGCCGGGCTGACGGTCGAGGACGGAGCGGGAGAGCCGCTCCAGGATGACCTGACGGCCGCGCTCCACGACCTGCTCGAGGTGGGGCCCTTCGGCGAACATCGAGCGCGCTCGCGTCCGGAGCTCATCGAGGGTGGGCAGCTCCTGCCGCGCGAACTCCGCGAGCGAGTCCTGGAGCTGGCCGAGGCGACGCCCCGCACCCTTGCCGGAGAGCTCCAGCGCGGCGCGGCTCTCCCACCACGCCTGACCGACCCGGTCGGCGATCGCCTCGAGCGGGAAGCTCTCCGCGAGCTGATGCGCCACCCGCTCCAGCACCCCCTGGCTCACCGGCCGCTGGGCATGGACCACATCCGCAGGCGGGGAGCGGAGCTCCGTCACCAGCCGGGGGATCGAGAGGAGCCGGAGGGTGTAGTAGGAGATGTCGATCTCCCACCAGCGGAAGCCCTGGCGGGTGGAGGTCTGGTAGTAGTGGTGGTTGTTGTGCCACCCCTCGCCGAGGGTGATCAGCGCGAGGAGCCAGTTGTTCCTCGAGTCGTCCCCGGTCAGGTAGCGCTGCTTGCCGCTCACGTGGGCGACCGAGTTGATCATGAAGGTGCCGTGGTAGAGCAGGCTCGTCGACAGGAAGAAGCCACCGAACAGCCCGGCCCAGCCCCAGATCAGCGTCACGCCGATGGCGAGCACGAACGCCGGGACCAGGTGGTACTTGTTGAGCCACACGAGTTCGGGGTACCGGGTGAGGTCGGAGACGAGGGAGAGGTCCGCCTTCGACTCGCGCCGGGAGAAGATCCAGCCGACGTGAGCGTAGAGGAAGCCCCGATGGCGGGGAGAGTGGACATCCTGCGGAGTGTCGGAGTACTTGTGGTGAGCGCGGTGCTGCGCCGCCCACCAGATCGCTCCTCGCTGGGCGGAGGACTGGGCGAGGAACGCGAGCAGGAACTGCCCGATGCGACTCGTGCGGTAGGTCCGGTGGGAGAAGTACCGGTGGTAGCCGGCGGTGACCCCGAACATCCGGACGACATAGAGGACGAAGGCGACGAGCAGGATCTCCGGAGTGACGCCGGTCCACAGCATGCCGATGCAGGCGAGGTGGACGAGCAGGAACGGGATCGTCGTCGGGTAGATGATGTCGTCGGCGCCGTCATCCACGACGGCGTCGGCGGTCTTCAGGTCGGGCATCCCGTTCCAACTCCCCTTCGGTCTGGGTGGCCGCTCGTGGTCCGGGACCCCGGGAAGGGGTGATCGGCGGGACGCACCCGGGCGCAAGGCGTGGTGCGATTTTCATCGATGATGGGGGAGAAGTCACGCCGATCGGACAAGACGGCTTTGAGCTTCCCCGCCCGATTTCCCCTGTCCGAGCTCACCCGACGGGGTTCACTCCCCGCCCCCCTCGCCATACCCGACGAGCTCGACATAACCCCGTCCGGCGGCGGGCGCTCCCCCGATCGTTCCCCGAACATCCACCGCCCCCTCCCAGTACCGGGTGGAGAGCCGGAGCTCCTGATCGGCGAGCACCGGGATCACCTCGCAGGTGAGATCGATCGAGGGGACCTCCAGCCGCCAGCGGGACGGATACTCGATCCCGCTCGCGTCGCTCCGCCAGCGGTCGAGCACCTCGGTGCGGAGCTGCTCCGCTCGCAGCGGTCTCACCGTTCCCTGCGGATCGATCCAGGTCCCTGCGGCGTAGGGGGCGATCCCGCCGTCGGTCCGGCGCAGCTCGTAGACCATCAGACGGGAGCCATCCTCGAACTGCAGGGCGAACCAGTCCCAGCCATCCAGGGTCTCGCCGAGGACGCTCGTCGACCACTCGTGGTCGAACCACCCCGTCCCCGTGACCGAGTGACTCTGCGCGCCGAGGGTGATCGACCCGGAGATCCGGAGGTCCGGGTAGGAGTAGTAATGGCTCGCCGCCCCCTCCTCCGGCCCTTTCCGGCTGAACCCGCGATCCCCCTGCAGCACCGGTCCGCGGTCGCTGGAGAGGGTCAGGTCGAGGGAGCAGGGGCGCCCGGCGTCGTCGAGGGCATCGGCGCGCAGGAGCAGGGGGAAGGGGCGCTCCCCCCCGCCGGTCCCCTCGAGGCTCCACGACTCGTTCCAGACCCGCCAAGGGTCCCCCTGCGCGCCGGCGAGCCCGAGGGCCCCCCGCGAGAAGCGCTCATGAGCCTGGAAGCTCTCCCCGCGGACATCGGTCACCGCGAAGTGAGCCATGTGCAGGTCCCGGGTCGCCCACGCGCTCTCCCTCTCCTCGTCGCGGGGGAGGGCATCCAGTCCGAAGCGGAAGAAGGTCACCTCGATCCCGAAGCGCCGACCGTCCTCACCGTCGAGGTTCGCGGTGGTGTACCACCACTCGATCTGCTGGCGAGGGTGGGGTCCGTGGTCGGGGGGGAAGTGGATCGGCCGCACGCCGGTGACGCGCTCGTAGCCGGCGGGCGGGTCGGACCCGAGGATCGACACCACCGAGGTCGGTGCTTCCTCCGCCTCCGGGGCGGAGGCGGAGGGGCAGCCGACGACGGCGAGGAGGAGGAGTCCGATGAGTCGCTTCACGAGGCCACCTCCCGGAGGGCAGCGCTGACCGGGATCCGCCCCATGCGCAGCGCGGGCAGCAGCCCTCCGAGGATGGCGGACACCACGGCGATGGCGAGCCCCACGAGCAGAGGCGCGGCGGAGACCTGGAAGTCGATCGTCCACCCGAAGCTGCGTGCGTTGACCACATGGGTCAGGAGCGCGGCCGAGGCGATCCCGAGGGGCATGGCCAGCGCGCCCGCGATGCCCCCGATCACCGAGCACTGGGTCAGGACGAGCCCGGCCCACTCCCGGCGGGTCAGCCCGGTGGCGCGCAGGACGCCGAGCTCGTGCCGGCGCTCGAGCCCGAGTCGGACCAGCGCGCCGAACACCCCGATGGCCGCGACGACGACGGCGAGGAGCCGGATCGCCTCCGTCACCTGGAAGGTGCGGTCGAAGATCTCCAGCGTGGCCCGGCGGAGCGCGCCGGTGGGGCGGACATGGAGGCTCGGCCGATCGGCGAAGCGGGTCTGGAGCCGATCCGCGACCTCGCGCGGGTCCTCTCCCGCGCGGAGGAAGATCGCCACGCCGCTCTGTCCCGGAGCTTCGATGCGCCCCCGCGCGCTCGCCCGCGTCATCGCGATCGAGCCGAGGTCGCTCGCGTAGTCGCGGTAGACGGCGAGGATCGGGCAGTCGCGGAGCCCCACGCTGGTGCGGAGGGGGAAGGTGTCTCCGACCCCGACCTCAAACCTCTCCGAGAAGGGCTCCGAGACCAGGATGGCCGGACCGAGCTCCGGGTCGCGCGCGCGATCGAGCCAGCGTTCGAGGTCGACCGGTCCCTCCGTGGGGAGGCCGAGGACCTCGGGAGACTCATCGGACAGGATCGAGACTCGGACCTTGCCGGAGCGGGCCGCGGAGGCCGGGGTCGGCAACTCGATCCAGCGGTTCGTGATCACCCGCTCCACCGCCGCGTCGGCTCGACAGGCGGCCTCGATCTCCGGGGGGAGCGCGTCGAGCGCTCCGAGCCTCCCGACCGGTCCGGGGGCCGCGATGTAGACATCCGCCGGCAGCGTGTCGTCGAGCCACGAGATCAGGGAGGACCGGAAGCTCTCCACCATCGTGGCGACGCCGATCGACATCGAGATCGCCACCGACAGCGCCGCGATCGCGGGGCCGGTCCGGCTCAGCTGGGTGGAGACGCCCCGCAGGGCCATCCGCCCGATGCTCCCGATCCGGGGACCGATCACTCCCGACAGCAGGCGGGCGCTCGCATCGGTGAGGAGCGGGGTCGCGCTCGCGAAGGCGAGCAGGAGGGCGAGGAGAGCCCCGTAGCCCGCCGCGAGGCTCTGATCGGGGAGGGCGATCAGCCCGGCCATCACGGAGAGCAGCCCCAGCCCTCCGAGCAGCCCGAGCCGCGCTCGCCTGCGGGCGCGGACCTCCAGCGAGGAGCGCTGGAGCACCGGGCGCAGGTCGACGCGGCTCGCCTCGAGCGCGGGCACGAGGGCGGAGAGGAGGCTCGCGGCGAGGCCCAGCAGGAGCGCCTTCGCGATGGTCGGAGCGGAGAGCGCGACCGGAGCGGAGCCGACCACGAGGTAGAGATCCTCGAGGGTCCTGAGGACGATCCGAACGAGACCCTGCCCGAGCCCGGCGCCGACCCCGATCCCGACCAGACTGCCCGCGGCGCCGAGCACCAGGGACTCCGCGAGCACGAGGCGGAGGATCTCCCCCCGGGAGACCCCCATCGCGCGGAGTCGCCCCCACAGGGCGCGACGCGCGAGGACCGAGACGGTCACCGACTGGTGGATCAGGAAGACGCCGATCACGAGGGAGAGGAGTCCCAGCGCCTGGAGGTTGAAGCGGAAGGCCGCGGTCATCTCGTCGAAGGTCTCGGTTCGCTGTCCGGCTCGGCGGACCTCGACCCCGGGGGGGAGCAGGTCGCGGAGCGACTCCGGAGTCGGGCTCCCCGGGCGATCGAGGCGAAGGTCGATGCGGGTCAGCCGACCGACCCGCCCGAGCAGCTCCTGCGCGGTGGAGATGTCCACCGCGATGAGCTGGGCGGCTCCGGTGCGCACGAGGTCGTCCGCCGCGTTCCATGTCGCGACGACGGTGAGGGTCTCCCGCCGCGCGGCGAGCTCCACCTCGAAGGAGTCTCCCACCGCGAGGCCGAGATCACGCGCGGCGGAGCGCTCGAGGATCGCGCCCCCCGGTCGGGTGATCATGCGGGAGCCGTCCCCCGCCCCCGGGCTGCCGGTGATCGGGCGGAAGCCGCTCTCGGCGTAGGGGTCGATCCCGAGGATGGTGCGGACCGGCTCCACGGCGAGCGGGTGGGAGGCGCGGGCGGCGGGGTCGAGGTCGGAGGGGGGGACGACCCTCACCTGCCCCTCGACGATCGGGGCGGAGGCGCGGAGTCGGTGCTCCACCCGGAGCTGGCGGTAGAGGTCCTCGTCGAACCCCTCGCTCCCCGCCACGATCTGATGCGTCGTCTCCCCGATCATCCCGGAGACGGAGCGATCGAAGGCCCGCTCCGCACCCTCGAGGGCGATGTCGATGGAGATGACCGCGGCGATCCCGAGCGCGATCCCGACGACCTGCAGGAGGAGCTGTCCCGGGCGGCGACCCAGGTGGCGCAGGCTCGAGCGCGCGAGGCTCCCCGACATTCTTCCCGACCTGCTCCTCGCCATCGCGGCTACCCGGGCTCGCCGGTCCGCCGGGCGTCCCCGGCCCTCTCGATGATCCCGCCCTCCTCGATCGTCAGGACCCGGTCGGCGATCCCCACCATCTCCGGAGAGTGGGTCGCCATCACGAGGGTTCGCCCATCCTCGCGGACCAGGCTGTCGAGGAGCCGGACGATCTCCGCTCCCCGCGCGGCATCCAGGTTCCCGGTCGGCTCGTCGGCGAGGATCAGGGGGGGGCGGTGGACAAGCGCGGCCGCGATCGCGACGCGCTGCTGCTCGCCCCCGGAGAGGACATCGGGGAAGCTCTCTCCCCGATCCCCCAGCCCGACCTGCGCGAGGAGGCTCGCCGCCCGCTCGATCCCGGCCTCGTCGCGGAGGCCGTTCAGCTCGAGTCGGAGCTCGACATTCTCACGGACGGTGAGGGTGGGGATGAGGTTCAGGCTCTGGAAGACGATGCCGAGGTGTCGACGACGGAAGAGGGTCCGCTCCCGATCATCGCTCTCGTGGAGAGCGCGTCCGTCCACGGTGATCCGCCCGGAGGTCGGGACCTCGATCCCCGCGATGAGATGGAGGAGCGTGGTCTTCCCACTCCCCGAGCGACCGAGGAGCACGACGAACTCGCCCGGCTCGACCCGGAGGGAGGCCTCGCGCAGGACCGGGCGCTCGACCCCTCCCTCGCGGAAGGTGACGGAAGCATCCTGAAGCTCGATCAGCGGGGCCGGGGGCACGGAGATCCTGTCTCGGTGGGGGGGCGGGGATGACCTGTGACGCCGCGCGCGTCGGCATCCTAGTCGAGTCGGACGCGGGCTGCCCGCCCTCCCCCCGATTCCTCCCGGATGAGGAAGGGGTGGAGCGGGGATCGACCCCGCTCCACCCCGGAGGACTCGAACGAGTCGCTCCCTCCCTGGCATCGGGAGCGACGGACCGGGCGGAGCGTGAGCCACCCGGAGAGGTTCGATCTTCCTGAACCGGAGCGCGTCGAGGCTTGGCGAGACCCGGGGAGTTCGACCCCGGCGGGACGCGGATGCGGGACGCTCCACCGGCTCGGGAAGATCGCCGGGCTCCCGCCGAGGCGGGAGCACCGGGTGCGACGGCGGCGCACGTCGTCGGCACAGCAGTTTCATCGGCTCGGGAGTGCCCCCCCTTGAGGAGCCGCCTCGACTTTCTCGGAACTCGCGCGGGGGCGAGGGGATGGAGGCTCCCGGGAGGTCGACCGATCGGGGGATCGCGGGGAAGACGGGGGGACGGGGGGGCTGAGGCTCAGGCGGACTCGATGACGAGGACGTCATCGGGGGGCAGCCCCTCGGTCCCCTTCAGGACGAGGGTGGGCGCGGTCGCCTCCGCGCCGCAGGAGCGGCGGGCGATGAGCCGACCGGAGCGAATCTCTCCCATGAGCCAGCGCACGAGGGAGCCGTCCCCGTCGACGAACGCGACCGAGGGTCGGTTCTCGTGGCTCCACGAGACGACGCGACTCGCGGGGGAGAAGCTCTCCACCGGCGTCTCGACGAGGGCGGGGGCGAGGAAGATCCCCCAGGGGCAGGGCCTCCCCGAGATCTCCAGTTCCACGGTGAGCATCCAGGGGTAGGCCGGGGTGGGGACCGATCGGTTTCCGAGCCCCTTCACCCGCTCCGTGAGCGCGGTCGAGGCCTCCTCCCGGATCCGGAGCGCGGCGGGGAGGCAGCGGTTCCAGTGCTCCACGAAGAGCTGGTGGAGGAGCTCCATCCCCCGCTCCAGTGGTCCGCCCAGATCGCTCGTCACCCCGGGCGGCGGCGGCGGGAGATCGAGGAGTCCCCGGGCGAGTCGGTCGGTCGCTCCTTCACCGAGGACCCACCCGGCGATCCCCAGAAGGGGGTCGGCGAAGGGAGAGCGCCCGACGCAGGTGGTGGAGCCGAGGGAGCGGAGGAACGGGTCCCGCTCCTGAACGCAGAGGGTCGCGGGCTCGATCCGGCACGGGAAGGGAACCGCGCTCGACCAGGCCTCGCCGATGCGGGTCACCGTCTCGGTGATCGCATCCCGCAGATCCGGACTCGGTCGCATCGTGAACACCTCCCACAGATCCCTGCTTCGCTCCTCTTCGTGGCCCGACCCGGGCCGTCGAGAGAGAGCGCCCGATGAAGTCTCCGATGCGCGGAGCCTTCCCGGCAACCGGAGGGGGGGAGGGAGGGGGCGAGCGGGCCCGGCCGGGGAGCCCTCGAGAGGGGATGACGCGCAGGAAGCTCCCGTCAGGAGCTCAGGGGAGGCGGGCCTCGGTGCGGGTCCTCGGGTGCACCTCGATCTCCCTGGAGACCGGGGCCCCGTCGATCTCCGCCTCGATCCGGTAGGTCCCCGGAGAGAGGGTCAGGCGCGTGCTCCCTCCCTGCCCGGTCCGGCGCTCGGCCCACGCATTCGGGATCGTCGGGGCATCGAGCGGGATGATCCGGAACGGCGTTCCCCCCGCGGCTCGGCCCGCCCGGGACACGAGAGTGACGGTCAGGTCTCCCCCGGGGACGAGGAGCGCCCGCTGCGCCGGGGGGAGGTCGGTCGGGGGGAGCTCGAAGAACCACGGGGCCCAGCCGGAGCGAAGGACCGCGCCGAGACCTCCCTCCACCGGCCACTCGTAGTGCCGGGGGCGAGCGCCGGGGCGCAGCGGGGTCGGAACACCGCTCTCGCCGATGAGAACGACCTGCTCGCGGCCGAGGTCCTGCCCCTCCTCGGGGAGGGGATCGTAGGAGACAAGCACCTCGAGCTCGGTCGATCGCTCGAAGCGGTACTCGATCGTCGTGTCGCCGGCGAGGACGAACTCCCGAGTCGCGCCGAGCGAGCCCTCCGGCGCCTGGGGGAAGAGCCAGCGATAGGTCCCATGGGGGACATCGAGGAACTCGAAGGTGCCGAAGTCATCGGTGGTGAAGCTGAGGGCGTGGGGGCCGAAGATGGTGCCGGAGAGTCGGGGGATCGGCTCACCGGAGGCTCCGACCACCCGACCGATGAGGTGGGACGAGAGGAAGTCCAGATCCTGAATCCCCCCGATCTCCACATCGATGTCGGTGCTGCCGCCGTTGCCGTCCGTCTCCACCCCGGGGGTCGGGTTGAAGGTGAAGCTGTACCGTCCCGCCGCCGGCAGGTTCACCGAGTATCGCCCGCGCTCATCGATCATCGCCGTCGTGTTGCTGTGGTCATCGCGCCCCCAGATCAGGAGGCGACCCCCCTGGACCGGGCGACCGTTGTGCTTCACGACCCCGTCGATCGGCAGGGAAGGACCCAGCCGGAACTCGACGAGCTGGTCTTCTCCCATTCCGAGCTCGATCTCCCGGGTGCCGAGGCGCTGGCGGAGGGTCCGGAAGTTGAGCAGGTACTTGCCGCTCGGCAGCCCGCCCACCCGGGTCTCCGGGCCCGTGATCGTGAAGCTCCCCTTGTCGAAGACCGGGGTCCCCATCTCCGCGGGGGTCCGGGGCTGTCGAAGCTGCACCTCGACGAGGAGCCGATCATCCGGCGCGAGCCCGTCGATCTCGGTCTGGATCCAGAGGACGGACTCGGGAGCGATCGGCAGCTCCAGGTTCGCGAGCTCCAGCGGGATTCCCTCGGGAGTGATCCCGTCGCTCACCTGCCAGCGCGCGGAGGTGTACCCCTCCGCGCGGACGGTGAGGTGGAAGCTGTCCCGCTCCGGGAAGTCGTGGACGAAGACTCCGGTCTTCGCGGTGCGACAGTGTCCGAGGGGGGGGAGCCGAGGATCACCGTTCTCGGTGACCGTCACGGTGGCGTCGTGGATGCCGCGGCCGGAGAGCTGGTCGATGACCTGCCCGAGCGCCTGCATGAGGGGCTCGCCCTCGGGGACGGTCGGGGTCGCGCCCCCCCCCGTGTCGGGATCCCCGAACTCGGGGATCGTCCCCTTCCCGGAGGGAGAGGGGCTCACCGCCCCTCGCCGCTCACCACCGGACCCGGGCGTCGGCTCGTCCCCGCCTCCGAGGAGAAGCCAGCCGCCGATGATCAGCGCGAGCGCGCAGACCAGGGAGATGATCGGGGTGCGTCGGCTCAAGGGCTCGGGCTCCTGCTCGGATGAGGAGCCCCCGCATCGGGTGCTCCTAGGGCTGGAGACCCGGCGCGGCGATCACCTTCAACTCCACCGCGATGGGGGTCGGGAGGGCGCCGACCTCCACCGTGGTCCGGCAGGGTCGGATCTCACCGAAGTACTCACCGTAGACGCGGTTGAAGGAGCTGAAGTCCTTCTCCATGTCGGTCAGGAAGACCGTCACGTCCACGATGTCCTCCCACCGCGCTCCAGCGTCCTCGATCACATGTCGGACGTTGTCGAAGCACGATCGGCACTGGGTCTCTATGTCGTAGGATACGATGCGACCCTCGGAATCGAGATCCACTCCGGGAATCTCGCGTTTCCCGCGCGCTCGGGGCCCCACGCCGGACAGGAAGAGAAAGGGCCCCACCTGCTTCGCGTGGGGATAGGGGCCGACCGGCTCGGGGGCCCGCTCGCTCATGCGGCTCGCGCCGTCCGCTGCCTCGCTCATGCGCTCACTCCTCCTTCAGGGGTGGGGTCGAATCTCACGCACACGCTCCGCGGCTCGGTGAAGAAGCGGAGGGCATCCCATCCGCCTTCGCGCCCGACGCCGCTCTCCTTCGTCCCGCCGAACGGGACCCGGAGGTCCCGGAGCATCCAGCAGTTGAACCACTGGATCCCGGCATCGAGATGCTCGGCGAGTCGATGGGCGCAGGAGAGATCGTTGGTCCACACCGAGGCCGCCAGGCCGTAGGGGGTCGAGTTGGCGATCGAGATCGCCTCCGCCTCCGAGCGGAAGGGGACGACCGAGACGACCGGACCGAAGATCTCCTCCTGATTGACCGGGTCGTCGGGGCCGAGACCGGTGATCACGGTGGGGGCGTAGAACGCGCCCCCCGCGCAGCGTCCCGGGAGCACCACGCGCTTCCCGCCGCACTCGACCTTCCCCCCTGCCTCGCGGGCGCGCTCGACCGCCGCGGAGACCTTGGAGAGATGCCCCTCCGAGACGAGGGCGCCGAGGTCGCTCCCCGCCTCCCGTGGATCCCCGACCACCAGCGCGCGGACCCGATCGACGAAGCGCGGGATGAAATCATCGATGATCCGCGCGTCGACGAGGAGCCGCGAGCCGCAGAGGCAGATCTCTCCCTGGTTCGTGAACCCGGCGCGGACGGTGCCGGCGAGGGCGGCATCGAGGTCTGCGTCCGCGAAGACGATGCTGGGGTTCTTCCCCCCGAGCTCGAGGGAGAGCTTCTTGAAGAGGGGCGCGGCGGCGCCGGCGATCGAGGCTCCGGTGACGGTCCCCCCCGTGAAGCTGATCGCCTTCACGTCGGGGTGGGTCACGAGAGGGGCGCCGGACTCGGCTCCCCGCCCATGGACGATGTTGAGGACCCCGGGCGGGAGCAGCTCGGTGGAGAGCTCGCCGAGGAGGTCCGCCGTGATGGGGGTCACCTCCGACGGCTTGGCCACGACGGTGCAGCCCGCGGCGAGGGCGGGCGCGATCTTCCAGGTGAAGAGGTAGAGGGGGAGGTTCCAGGGCGAGATGCACCCGACCACCCCGACGGGGCGCCGCAGGGTGGTGTGCCATGCGTTGGTCGCGGGATCGGAGGTGCCGGCTCGATGGAACTCCGAGCTCTCGTGCAGGATGGCATCGGCGAAGAAGCGCAGGTTCGAGACCGCTCGGGGGATGTCCACGGCGCGGGCGAGGGCCAGGGGCTTCCCGTTGTCGCTCGACTCCGCCTCGACGAAGGACTCGAAGCGGCTCTCGATCCCCGCCGCGAGGGCGTGCAGGTGCTCGCTCCGCTCCGCCGCGCTCCTCCCCGACCAGGCGGGGAAGGCCTCCTTCGCCGCCGCGACCGCGCTGGCGATGTCCGCCTCCCCGGAGGCGGGGACAGCGCCGATCGTCTCACCCGTCGCCGGATCGACGGTCTCGAGGGTCGCGCCCCCGATCGCCGGCTGTCCGGCTCCACCGATCCAGTTTCGCAGAGTGCGCATGGCTTCGTCTCCGTTCGCTGCAGGGGGCGCAGTGTACCCGGGCCCCCCCGACGATTCCCGTGATCCGGTCCGCCGCGACGCCCGGGCTGTTGCAGGCCCGTGACCGTCCGCCTCCCCCCGAGCGGCGACAATTCAGGGATCGCGCCCCGGCCTACGGGCCACCGAGGACCCCACCGCCCGGAAGGAACCCGATGCAGCCCTCACCGCAGCCTCGCCCTCGCCGCTTCTCTCCACGAGTCCTCTCCCTTCCGCTCCTCCCGCTCCTCATCTTCTCCCATCGGCTCGGCGCGGAGGAGCCCGCTCTCCCCGCGTTCGGAGCTCCGGCCCCCACCAGCATCGCCGAGCTGGGGGAGCGGCTCTTCCTCGATCCCCGGCTCTCCTCGACCGGGACGATCTCCTGCGCGAGCTGTCATGACCCGGCGCGGAGCTTCACCGATGGGGTGATGCACTCGGTCGGCGAGCAGGGAGCGCCGGTCGGGCGCAACGCGCCGACGATCCACGGTCTCTCCGAGGTGGAGAGGTTCATCGACCCCCTCGCGTTCCCGAACTTCCTCGGCAACCTTCGCAACCCGATCCACTTCAACGACTCCGCGGGGATGGGGAGCGACGAGGAGACTGAGGCGGAGATCGAGGCGGAGATCGAGGCGAGACGGAGCGCGGAGCCCTTGAGCAACCGTCGGGCGGCGGTGACGGGGCGCGAGCGTGTGAACTTCGGTCAGCGCCGCTCCCTCGAGGTCGCCATCTCTCTGGCCGAGCGATCTCTCTCTCCGCTCGGGAACCCCCTCGAGATGGGAGGGGACATCGAGGGGACGATCGCGCTCTTCCGGGAGCGGAGCGGGGCGGGTCCGCTCTTCGATGCCCTCTTCGCGGGAGAGGGGGGGGTGACCCGGGAGCGGGTCGGCCTCGCCCTCGCCGCCTTCATCCGGGGGATCGGGAGCCCGCCCACCGCGCCGTTCGCCCGCTTCCTCGCCGGAGAGCCGGGCGCCCTCGACTCGGAGGCGCGGCGTGGCCTCGAGCTCTTCCGCGGGCGCGCGGGCTGCGCCTCCTGCCACGAGGGCAATGACCTCCGGGACGGGCGCGTTCATGTCGTCTCCCCGCCCGGCGCGCCGCCCCGGCGCGCTCCCACCGAGAGGGCGGGAGAGACCGGAGCCGCGGCACAGACCGGGATCGAGACTCCCGATCCGGTTCTGGTGAACGGCTTCCGAGGCGGGGCTGGAGCGGGCTACGGCGGGCTCCCCCCGAACCTCACCGCCACGCCGACCCTCTGGGATGTCGCGCAGACCGCGCCCTACTTCGGGGACGGGACGGTCGAGACCCTCGAGGCGGCGTTGGAGGTGCATGTCCGCGAGCTGATCGCGGTCGGTGCGCTCGCTCGGGAGGAGCCGCCGGTCGATGCCCTGCAGCAGTCGAGGGGAGGCGAAGCCCTGCGGGGCCTGGTGGAGGTGGTTCCGGAGTCGATGCGCCCGGCCGAGTCGGACCCCACCCGCTGGCCTCTCCCCGGGGAGCTCTCGGAGACGGAGCGGCGCGAGCTCGTCGCCTTCCTGAGGAGCCTCTCCCCCGAGGAGACGGTCGTGCCGGACGCCCCCGACTCAGATCGAGTTGAGGCGACCGCCATCGACGGGAAGGCTCACGCCGCTGATGTAGCTCGCGGCCGGTGAGGCGAGGAAGGCGACGACATCCCCGATCTCCCGCGGAGTGGCGAAGCGCCCGAGGGGAATGAGCCCGCGCATCCCGTCGGCGATCTCCTCGGGGCTCTTCTCCGCCTTCTCGGCCCGGCCCGCGATGAGCGAGCCGAGTCGCTCGGTGTCGGTGAACCCGGGGAGAACGCTGTTCACGGTGATGCCGAAGGGACCGAGCTCCTTGGAGAGCGTCTTCGCCCAGCTCGCCATGGCTCCGCGCGTGGTGTTCGAGACCCCGAGGTTGGGGATCGGCTCGTAGACCGAGGTGGAGATCACGTTCACGATCCGACCGTACCCCGCCTCCTTCATCCCCGGCACGGTGAGCTGGGCGACCACCTGACTCGCGATCACATGTCGCGCGATCGCCGTGATGAACTCCTCCGGCTGCGCGCTGTGGATCGGCCCGGCCGGGGGCCCTCCCGAGTTGTTCACGACGATGGTCACCGGACCGTGCGCCTCGACATGATCCTGCACCCGCGCTCGCAGCGTCGGCGTGTCATCGAGGTCGAGGGAGAGGAAGCGATGCTCCCCATCGGGGGCGGGGGGGAGGGAGGACGCGACCTCCCGGAGGCGGCTCTCGTTCCGCGCGACCAGGGACACCCGCGCCCCCAGGGCGGCGAGCGCCTCGGCCGAGGCGCGTCCGATCCCGCGACTGGACCCCTGGACGAGGGCGTGCTGGCCGGCGAGGGAGAGGTCGGGGGGGGAGAGTGCCATCGGTCCTCCGGCGGGGCGGTTGGGGAGCGGGCTCCGCTCCGTGGGTTCCCGATGCTAGCCGACCCCGATCCCGGGATGCCAGCGATCCCCCGCGAGGTCGCGCCGACGGCGGTCAGTCGGCGTGGGGGTGGCGGGTTCGCTTCCGGTGGGCATGCCACTTCGGGATGAGGAAGCCGGAGAGGTTCCCCGCGGCGAAGAAGAGGGCGAGGAGGAGCCACCGAGGGAGGGTGAGCGAGCCCCCGATCACCTTCACGGTGGTCGGCTCGGTGTTCTGGAAGATGGTGGTGAGGGCGAGGCCGATCGCGAGGAGGAGGAGCCCGAGGCGGATGCGCCCCAGAGAGTGCGCAGGCTCCGCGCGGCCCGCAGCGGACTCGTGCGTCTCGTGGTCGCTCAACTCTGCCGCCGTCCCGGAAGCGAGTGTGGTGTCGCCCCTCAAGGGGGCTCCCCCGCGAGGAGGGGTTCGGACCGAACTCAGTAGGGCAGGACGTCCGAATCGAAGTCACCGCCCGCGGAGGCCTCGCTCGAAGCCTTCGTCGTCTTCGTGGCCTTCTTCTTGGCGGTCTTCTTCTTCGTAGTCTTCTTCTTCGTGGCCTTCTTCTTGGTGACCTTCTTCTTGGTGGTCTTCTTCTTCGTCGTCTTCTTCTTGGTCTTCTTCTTCCCGACGCGGGCCCGGCGATCGAGGATCAGCTGCGTCGCCTCCTGCTCGGTGAGCTCGGTCGGCTCGGCGTAGTCCTTCGGCAGGCTGGCGTTCGTCTCTCCATCGGTCACATAGGGACCGTAGCGACCCTTCAGGAGCTGGACCCGGGCGCCGTCGAGCGCCTCGATGCTCTCGAAGACCTTCAGCGGCTCGGCGGTGCGCCGCCCGCGCTGGCGGGGCTGGGCGAGGAGCTCGAGGCAGCGTTCCTTCGTCACGGTGAGCACATGATCCGCATCGGTGAGAGAGCGGGTCTCGGACCCGGCGCGGAGGTAGCCTCCGTAGCGCCCGTAGGTGACGGTGATGTCCTCCCCCTCCGCGGTCTGGCCGACGATGCGGGGGAGGGAGAGGAGCTGGACCGCCTCCTCGAGGGTGAGGGTCTCCGGCTCCATGCCCGGAAGGAGGCTCGACATCTTCGGCTTCGTCTTCTCGTCCTCGTCCCGGTCCCCCAGCTGGACATAGGGTCCGAAGCGCCCGACCTTCAGGTAGATCGGCTCGCCGCTCTCGGGGTGAGCCCCCAGCGAGCGCGGACCTTCGGAGGCGACCCGGAAGAGCTCGAGGACCTCCTCCTGCCCCAGCTCGTCGGGGCAGATGTCCTCCGGCAGGTTCGCCCGGTTCCCCTCGCCCGCCTCGAGGTACGGGCCGTAGCGACCGACCCGCACGACGACCGGGTTCCCCTCCCACTCGTGGGGAAGGGGGATCGAGCAGACCTGGCGAGGGTCGATCGCCTCGAGGTTCTGCTCGAGGAGGCCCTTGAGGCCGACCACCCCGTTTCCGAAGTAGAACTCCTTGAGGTAGGGGAGGGACTGGAGCTCGCCGCGGGAGATCGTGTCGAGGCGATCCTCCATCTTCGCGGTGAAGTCGAGGTCGATCAGGTTCCCCATGTGCCGGGTGAGCAGCTGGGTCACGGCGAAGGCGGTGAAGGTGGGGACGAGGGCCTGCCCCTTCTTGAAGGTGTACTCCCGCGCCTGAATCGTCCGGATGATGCTCGCGTAGGTGCTCGGGCGGCCGACGCCGGACTCCTCGAGCTTCTTCACGAGGGAGGCCTCCGTGAGGCGGGCGGGGGGCTTCGTATGGTGCTCCTCCGCCTTGATCTCGCGAGCGGTCAGGGGGTCGCCCGCCTTCATCGGGGGGAGGTTCCTGTCCTTGTCCGCGAGGTCCGCGTCGGGATCGTCGCTCCCCTCGACATAGGCGCGGAGGAAGCCGGGGAAGTCGATGACACGGCCATTCGCGGTGAAGCGGAAGGTCTTCCCGTCCGCCTTCCCCTCGATGGTCACCGTCATCTGACGCCCGACCGCCTCGGCCATCTGACACGCCATCGTGCGCTTCCAGATGAGGTCGTAGACCTTCGCCTCGTCCGCGCTGATCTTCCGGCCGATCTCGCCGGGGGTCTGGAAGACTTCGCCGGCGGGGCGGATCGCCTCGTGCGCCTCCTGGGCGTTCTTCACCCGGCCCTTGTGGATCCGCGGCTCCTTCGGGAGGAACTCCGGGCCGTAGAGGTCGGTGACCGCGTTCCTCGTGGCGTTGAGCGCTTCCTTGGAGAGGTTCACCGAGTCGGTCCGCATGTAGGTGATGAAGCCGAGCTCGTAGAGGCGCTGGGCGGCGCGCATCGTCCGCTGGGCATCGAAGCCGAGCTTGCGTCCCGCCTCCTGCTGGAGGGTCGAGGTGGTGAACGGGGCGGGCGGGCGCTGCCGGAACGGCTTCTCCTCGGTCTTCACGACCTGGAACTCACCGCCCTTCAGCGACTCCTGCAGGGCGAGGGCCTCCTCGCGCCGCAGATGGCGGACCTCCCGCGCGGATTCCCTCAGCGCGCCGGTCTCCGCCTCGAAGTCCTTGCCGCTCGCGAGCCGATCCCCGTCGATGGCCACGAGGTTCGCCGCGAACTTCCCGTCGGAACCGGCCAGGAATCGAGCGGAGAGGTCCCAGTACTCCGCGGAGCGGAAGCGCATCCGCTCGAGCTCGCGCTCGACGATGATGCGGACGGCGACCGACTGGACGCGCCCGGCGGAGAGCTTCGGCTTGATCTTCTTCCAGAGGAGCGGGCTCACCTGATAGCCGACGAGGCGGTCGATGATGCGCCGCGTCTCCTGGGCCTCCACGAGGTGGGTGTCGAGCTCGCGAGTCTCGGCCAGGGCGTGGGTCACCGCCTCCTTGGTGATCTCATGGAACACCATGCGCTTCACCGGGCACTTCGGCTGGAGGACCTCGAGGAGGTGCCAGCTGATCGCCTCGCCCTCGCGATCCTCATCGGTCGCGAGCAGGAGCTCGTCGACCGACTTCAGCTTCCTCTTGAGGTCGGTGATGACCTTCTTCTTGTCCCCGTTGACGACGTAGAGGGGCTCGAAGTTCTCGTCGATGTTGATGCCGAGGCGGGTCCAGGCCTCGCCCTTGAGCTCCTCAGGGATCTCCTCCGCCCCGTTCGGCAGGTCCCGAATGTGGCCGACGGATGATTCCACGATGAAGTCTTCCCCGAGGAATCTCCCGAGGGTCTTCGCCTTGGTGGGGGACTCGACGATCACGAGGCGCTTGGTCATGCTCGCAGGGGTTTCCTTCCCGCTCTCGGGTGCGCTTCCCGGAGCTGTTGCCCGACAGCTTTACTCGCACCTCCGGGGGGAGCGCAACCCCCGGAAGCAGGTCGAGGCTCGCATTTCCCTCGCGCGAGGCGGTCCTCCTCGTGAGCGTGATGCCCCGAGAATCGCCGAACGGAGCCACTCTCGGCCTGCCTTCGCCTTCGGACGGAGCCCTTTCGAACTGAAGCGGATTCCCCGGGGATTCTCTCCGGGTATCGTCCGCGGATCCGGTGCGAGCCCCGGTTCGAAGTGCGGAGCGGCGGAAGAGAAGGAGGTGCCGGATGAGAAACGAGTCGATCCTCGGCGCGCTCGGGTGCCGACTCCTGGCGCTCCTGCTCCTCTCCCTCCTGCCCGGCTGCACCCGGGCCGGGGATGAGGGCGCCTCGACCCCCTCCCCGAGCGGGGTCGGGGGAGGCGTGGGCGCAGAGATGGGATCGCAGGAGAAGGAGGGCCCCGTGGCCGAGTCGCAGACCGTCATCCTCGCCGGAGGGTGCTTCTGGGGGCTGGAGGACCTCCTCCGGAAGATCGATGGGGTCCTCGACACCGACGTCGGCTACTGCGGGGGGGAGAACGCGAACGCGACCTACGAGTTTCACCCGGGTCACGCCGAGGCGGTCCGGCTCGTCTTCGACCCGGCGCGGATCTCCCTCGACGAGCTCCTGGTGAACTGGTTCTTCCGGATGCATGACCCGACGACCGTCGATCGTCAGGGGAATGACCGCGGCTCGAGCTACCGGAGCACGATCTTCTACTTCGACGAGGCGCAGATGGCCGCGGCGGAGCGGGCGATCCGCGTCGTCGACGCCGCCGCCCGCTGGCCGGGTCCGATCGTCACTACGGTCGAGCCCGTCCGGAACTGGAGCCCGGGCGAGGGCTACCATCAGGACTACCTCATCAAGAACCCGGGGGGCTACACCTGCCACTTCCTGCGGGAGTGGACCCCGATTCCCATCGACGCCCCCTGAGGACGCTCCACCCGCGGAGGACCCGTGCCCGAGCTCCCCGAGGTCGAGACGACGCGACGGCTTCTCCACGAGCGGCTCGCCGGCCGACGGATCCGGGCGGTCGTCGTGCGCCGCCGCGATCTCCGTTGGCCGATCCCGCGCACGATCGACCGTCGGCTCCCCGGGACCCGCCTCGAGCGGGTCGAACGGCGGGCGAAGTACCTCATCCTTCGGACCCCCGTGGGGGCGATCATCTCCCACCTCGGAATGTCCGGTCGCTGGAGTGTCGTCGAGCCCGAAGCCCCGGTCCTCGCTCACGATCATGTCGACCTCCACTTCGCGGGAGGCGTCACCGCCCGCTATCACGACCCCCGGCGCTTCGGAGCCCTCCTGTGGGGAGGGGATGATCCGGGGGAGCATCCCCGTCTCGTGGGGATCGGTCCTGAGCCCTGGGGCGGGCCGGACGATGAGGCCATTGCCCGTCATCTCCACGAGATGGCGCGCGGGCGTCGGATCCCCCTCCGTGACTTCCTCCTCGACGGTCGGGTGCTCGCAGGGGTCGGCAACATCTACGCGAGCGAAGCGGCTCATCGGGCGGGGATCCGTCCGACGATCGCAGCGGGTCGCATTTCCGGACCTCGCTATCGGCGGCTCGCCGCCGCGCTCCGGGGGGTCCTCGACGAGTCGGTCTCACGCGGCGGGACCACCTTGCGGGACTACGCCTCTCCGGATGGTCGAGCCGGGGAGTTCGGCGAGCGGTGCGCCGTCTACGGCCGGGCGGGGGAGCCCTGCGATCGCTGCGGAGGGATCATCGTGCGGAAGGTGCGCCAGGCGCGGTCGCTCTACTACTGCCCCAGCTGCCAGCGTGGCTGAGATCTGTCGCCCCGGGGTCTGCTCCCGATCCCGGATCTGCGTTAGGATCGGAGGATCCGAAACCCGGCGTGCGTCGCGGGGTTCCCCCCGTGAGGTCGCGCCCGGCCCCGGATCGGCGGCGGACGCCCGATCCGCGGGTGCGACCTGAGACGCCAGTCCGGTGCACCCAGTCCGGTGCGCCCAGTCGGGTGCGCCCAGTCCGGTGCGCGCAAACCGACGCCGCGTTCCCTGCGGCGGAACCCCGGAGCCAGCATGATCCACACGATCTCCCCTCGAGGGATCCCGAGCCTCCTCCTCGCGCTCCTCCTCGCGCTCGTCGCGAGTGATCTCGGTGCCCAGGGACCTCCGCCCCCGCCGCCCCCTCCCCCGCCGGGAGGACCCCTCCCGCCGCCGCCCGTCCCGCCCGAGAATCCGCTGACCGCGCAGAAGAGCGTGCTCGGCAAGATCCTCTTCTGGGACGCCCAGCTCTCCGCGGATGACACCGTCGCCTGCGGGACCTGCCACATGCCCGACTTCGGGGGCTCCGATCCTCGTGCGACCTCCCTGAACCCGGGACCGGATCTCGTGTTCGGGAACGCGAACGATGTCCACGGGAGCCTCGGAGTCGCCCGCCTCGATGCCAGCGGCGCTCCGCTCCTCGATCCGCTCTACGGTTGGGATCGGCAGGTCACCTCCCGTCGCAGCCAGTCGATCCTCAACTCGGCCTACACGCCGCTCCTCTTCTGGGATGGCCGCGCGACCGGGACCTTCATCGATCCCGAGTCCGGTGCGGTCCTCATCCCGGTGGGGGGCGCCCTCGAGTCCCAGGCGCTCGTCCCGATCCTCTCCTCCGTCGAGATGTCCCACCCTGGCCGCACCTGGGACGATGTGCGGAGCAAGCTGCAGGTCGCGACCCCGCTCTTCCACGCGACCGACCTCCCCGCCGATGTCTCGGTGGCGCTCGCGGCGAACCCGACCTATCCCGCGCTCTTCCAGGCGGCGTTCGGCACCCCCGACATCAACGCGGCCCGGATCGCCTTCGCGCTCGCCTCCTACCAGCGGACCCTCGTCACGAACGATGCCCCCATCGATGACTTCCTGCAGTTCGGACCGACCGCCCTGACGCCGGAGCAGAACGCCGGGAACCAGCTCTTCGCGGCCAACTGCTTCCCCTGCCACAACGGCCCCCTCCAGACCGACAACACCTTCCGGCGGATCGGAGTGCGGCCGCCGCCGGAGGACCTGGGGCGCGGCGCGATCACCGGACAGCCGGTCGACAACGGCCGCTTCAAGGTGCCGAGCCTGCGGAACGTCGCCCTGCGCGCCCCCTACTTCCACAACGGGGGCAAGGCGACCCTCGCCGAGGTGATCGACTTCTACAATGTCGGGGGAGACTTCCCGAACCCCGCGATCGATCCCCTGGGTCTGACCGCGAACCAGCAGAACCTCCTCGAGAACTTCCTCGCCACCGTCCTCACCGATCCGCGTGTCGCCGCGGGTGTGCCCCCCTTCGATCGCCCGACTCTGCGCCCCTACTTCCGGCGCGGCGATGCGAACGGGGACGAGGGGGTGGACATCTCCGATGCGATCGCGCTCCTCGAGACCCTCTTCGCGGGGGGTCAGCTGGTGAACTGCGAGGACGCCGCGGACGCCAACGACGACGGTCAGCTCAATGTGGCGGACGCGATCACGATCCTCGGTCGCCTCTTCTCCGGGGATCCGCCGCTCCCGGCTCCGTCCGATCGCAGCACCGGACCGGATCCGACCCCCGACCCGCTCGGCTGCTGAGCTCCCGGGCTTCGATCGGGAAGCGGCCCCTCCGGCTCGGCCGGAGGGGCCGCTTCCTCATCCCGGAGCTCTCCGCTGATCCGGCTCCTCTTGCCGCCGCTTCCACGGTCCCGCAAGCTGTCGGAGAGGAGGACCCATGATCGCTCCCGTCGCCGCGCTCGCCCTCGCGCTCTGCCTGCCGTCCCCTTCCAGCCCGGCCCCGACGCCGGAGCCGCCCCCTCACATCGTGGTGATCCTCGTCGATGACCTCGGAGGGGCGGATGTCTCCCTCCCCGCGGTCGAGGGAGCGGAGGAGCTCCGGGGGCCCGCCCCGACTCCGCACATCGCGCGCCTCGCGCGAGAGGGGATGCGGGCCACCGATGCCTACGCGGCGGGTCCGGTCTGCACGCCGACCCGGGCGAGCCTCCTCACCGGGCAGGCCCCCGCGCGGCATGGGATCACCTACTGGACCCTCCACGCCGGGCGGGACACCTCCGCCCGCCATCCCACCCTCTCGCCTCCCGTCTGGCGGACCGACGGACTCACCGCCGAGGAGGTGGTCCTCCCCGCGCTGCTGAAGAAAGCGGGCTACACGACGATTCACGCCGGCAAGGCGCACTACGGAGCGCACGGGACAAGCGGCGCGGATCCGCGGGCGCTGGGCTACGACATCAACATCGCCGGTCACGCCTCCGGCGCTCCGGGGAGCTTCCGAGGCCTCGAGAGCTTCACCCGGAGCGGCCGACAGGGGAAGCTCGGGGGAGAGCCCTCGGTCTGGGATGTCCCGGGCCTCGAGAAGTACCACGGGCAGGACATCTACCTCACGGAGGCTCTCGCCATCGAGGCGGTCGCCGCCTTCGAGGTCGCGGTGCGGCGTGGCGAGCGGGTGCTCCTCGACTTCCACCCCTACGCGGTGCACACGCCCATTCAGGCGAACCGGGACAAGCTCGCGAAGTACGAGGGACTCGACCCCCGGGAGGCGGCCTACGCGACGATGATCGAGTCGGTGGATGATGCGGTGGGGTCGATCCTCGACGCGATCGACCGCCTCGGCATCGCGGAGACGACGATCGTGATCTTCACCTCCGACAACGGCGGGCTCTCCGCTCATGCCCGAGGGGGCACGCCCCACACGCACAACGCACCGTGGCGCAGCGGCAAGGGCTCCGCCTACGAGGGGGGGACCCGGGTCCCCGGGATCATCCGCTGGCCCGGGGTCACCCGGCCCGGAGCGGTCACGAGCTACCCCTGGAGCACCTTCGACCTCTTTCCCACCCTGCTGAACGCGGCGGGGGTCCGGGCGCCGGAGGGGCACACCATCGATGGCGTCGATCTCGGTCCGGTGCTCGCCGGGAGGGAGCGGCCGGCGCGCCCGCTCGTCTGGCACCAGCCGCATCAGTGGGGGGCGAAGGGCCCCGGCATCGAGCCGTTCACCTCGATCCGGCTGGGGAGTGAGAAGCTCCTCCACTTCCACGCGGGTCCCCGCTTCGAGCTCTACGATCTGGCGGAGGATCCGGGAGAGCTGCGAGACCTCGCGTCGGCCCGGCCGGAGCGCGTCCTCGCCCTCGCGGAGCGACTCGAGGTCTGGCTCCGTGAGGCCGGCGCCCTGACCAGCATCGACAAGGCGTCGGGGGAGCCGATCCCGGGGCCGCTCGTCTCCGCCCGCGCGTTGCACTCACCGGCGGAGCGTGATGGCGAGTGATGTCTGCGCGCCTCCCCGTCCGGGAGGGGCACCGCTGCTGCTCCTGCTGGTGGGAATCCTCGGCATCTCGACCGCGAGCCTCTGGGCTCGGGGCTCCGAGGCCTCCGGCGTCGAGCTCGCCTTCCGCCGCCTCGCCCTCACCGTGCCGATCCTCATCCTCCTCTCCCGGGTCCGCGCCGCGCTGGTCCGGAGAGAGCCTCCCCCGCCGCCCCTGGGATCGGAGGGGGTCGCGGTCCTCGCCAGCGGCACCTGCCTCGCGGTGCACTTCAGCGCCTACTTCGCATCCCTCGCCCGCCTCGACTCGGTCGCGGTCACCCTCGTCCTCGTCTCCATGCATCCCGTGCTCCTTCTGCTGATCGAGAGCGCCCGCGGCTCGATCCGCGCCACCCCGCGTGCGATCGGGGGGGTGCTCGTCGCCTTCGGGGGAGCGATCTACCTCGCCCGGAGCGAAGGGCTGCGCGAAGGGGGAGACATCATCGGGGTCGCCTACGGAGTGCTCAGCGCGGTCGGCATGGTCGGCTACCTGCTCGCCGGTCGCCGGGCCGGGCCGCGGCTGGGGGGGGCGCTCTACGCCCGGCGGAGCTACGCCATCGCGGCCCTGCTCCTCGCGATCGTCGTCGGGGCGGACGGGGGGGACTGGATCCCGGAGAGCGGCGTCGAGTGGCGGGTGGCCCTGCTCCTCGCCCTCTTTCCGACCGTGCTCGGTCACACCCCGATGAACGCGGCGCTCCGTCACTTCCCCGCCACGGTCGTCTCGACCGCGTTCCTCGGCGAGGTCGTCGGCGCCTCGATCCTCGTCTGGATCTTCCTCGGAGAGGTGCCCCCGGACGAGTTCTGGGGCGGAGGGAGCGCGATCATCGCGGGCATTCTGGCCGTGACCCTCTCGAGGAGGGGTGGCGTCGGAGGCCGTTCCCGGTAGTGTGCTGCCGCCGCGCACCTCGTTCCTCCCGGGAGGAAGCGATGTCGAACGCTCCGTCCGCCCGTCTGCTCCTGCTCCTCCTGCCCCTCTCGTGGGGCGCAGGGGGTTCTCTCCTCGCCCAGGCTCCCCTCCTCACCACCCTCGGCGGCTCCGCCGGGGTCGGCGCGGGGATCTCCACCAGCGCGCTCCTCGACAACCCTCAGGATGCGAGCGGCTGGTCCCTGACCATCTGCCACGACCCCGCGGTGATCGAGCTCGTGGACTTCGGGCACGGCGCGGACGCCCTCGTCGTGAACGGCGGCGGGACCCCCGACTTCGCCTCCTTCAACCAGGAGTCGTTCGGGTTCTCGGTGGGGGTGATCATCAGCTTCCTCGGCATGGCGGTTCTCCCGCCCGGGAGCTTCGAGATCGTGGCGGCGAGCTACACGGCCCTCGCGGAGGGAACGACGACCCTCTGCCCCTGCCCGATCGGCTCGCCGCCGATCACCTCGGTCGTCGTGATCGGCGGCAGCTCCGTCCCGATGGACCTGAGCTGCGGGGAGTGGACGGTCACTCCGCCGCTCGACTTCATCCGGGGAGATGTGGACCAGAGCGGCGCCGTCGACCTGACCGACGCGATCGCGGGCCTCGCGTTCCTCTTCGAGGGCGGCGGTCTCAACTGCGAGGCGGCGGTGGACGCGAACGCGGACGGGCTCGCAGATGTGAGCGATCCGGTCACGCTCCTCGCGTGGCTCTTCGGGTCGGGGCCTTCCCCCGGCGGAGCGTTCCCCGACTGCGAGGCGGACCCGACTCTCCAGTGTCCCACCGGCGCGTTCTGCCCCTGAGCCCCTCGGGGCGCTACTCCTCCCACCCCTGATAGCAGACGGGGCGGAGGAACCGCTCGATCGCGGCGAGCCCCACCGAGGTGAAGCGGGCATCGGTCGTCGCCGGCCACGGCCCCCCGTGCTGCATCGCCGGCGAGACCTCGACCCCGGTCGGGGCGCCGCCGAGGAGGAGCCGCCCGCAGCGCTCCTCGAGGATCGGCCGCAGCGCCTCGCGGAGGGTCACGTCGCGGGGCTCCGCCTGGATCGTCGCGGTCAGCTGCCCGGGGAGGACGCGGGCGATCTCCAGGAGCTCCTCCGCGTCGCGCGCGATCACCGCGAGCGTTGCGGGCCCGAACAGCTCCTCCGTGAGGGCGGGCTCGGACAGCAGCGTCAGGGCGTCGACCCGGTGGAGGACACCACCGACCGAGCACGCCTCGCCGCCGCGCGGGCCGCGCGCCATCTCCTCCACTCCGGCGATCGCGCCCCGCCGGGTGACGCCGCTCTCATAGTGGTCCCGGATCTCCGTCCCCAGCATCACACCGGCGGGGCCGTCGAGCATCCGCGCGGCGATCCCGGCGAGGAGGAGGTCCGAGCCCTCCCCGTCGATCCACGCGATGAGCCCGGGATTGGTGCAGAACTGGCCGACCCCGAGGAGCACCGACCCGGCGAGGAGGTCCGCGATCTCCCGGTGACGATCGGCGAGCGCGCTCGGGAGGACGAAGACCGGGTTCACGCTCCCCATCTCCGCGAAGACCGGGATCGGGATGGTGCGCTCCCCGGCGCGTCGGAAGAGCGCGGTCCCTCCCGCGCAGCTCCCGGTGAAGGCGACGGCTCGCAGCGAGGGGTGATCGACGAGGGCCGCGCCGACCTCATGGTGGCGACCGTGAAGGAGCGAGAAGACGCCGGCGGGAAGGGAGAGAGCGGCGACCGCCTCGACGATCGCTCCCGCCACGAGGGCGGAGGTTCCGGGGTGGAGAGGGTGCCCCTTCACGATGACGGGGCAGCCCGCGGCGAGGGCGCTCGCCGTGTCGCCCCCTGCCACCGAGAACGCGAGGGGGAAGTTCGACGCGCCGAAGACGGCGACCGGTCCGATCGGCAGCGCGCGCCGGGTCAGGTCCGGTCTCGGCAGGGGCTCCCGGGCGGGATCGGCGGGGATGTGGAGCGGGGCGAATCGATCGCCATCGCGGAGCTCGGTCGCGAACGCCCGCAGCTGACCGCAGGTGCGCCCCCTCTCCATCGTGAGGCGGGGGAGGGGGAGGGCGGTCTCCAGGTGGCTCCGCTCGAGCAGCTCGTCTCCGAGCGCCTCGATCCCATCCGCGATGCGATCGAGGAGGTCCGCCCGCACCATCGGAGAGGCGTGACGAAGGGCGCGCGCCGCCTCCTCGGCGGAGCGCACCGCGCGATCGATCTCGACCGGCGTCGCCTCGCAGAACGCGCCCCCGATCGAGTCCCCGGTCGAGGGGTCGATGGCGTGGAAGCTCTCGTCCCCCTCCCGAGAGAGCTCACCCGCGATCCAGTGCCCTGTCTCGATGCTCATGCCCCCGCCTCCTCTCCGGCGGAGCCCGCTCCCGCCCGCGCGCTCCCCGGAGGCGCGGCGGCGAGGGCGGTCTCCAGGATCCGCTGAACCGCGGTGGCATCCTCCTCCGGGAGCGGGAGCCGGGGGGGACGGACCCGCGCGCTCCCTTGACCGAGGAGCTCCTCGACGAGCTTGATCCGCTGGACGAAGTCGGGGACCACATCGAGGCGGAGGAGGGGGAGGAACCAGCGATAGAGCGCATCCGCCTCCGGATCGCCGTCCCGCGCGGCCTCGAAGAGACGCACCGACTCGACCGGGAAGGCGTTCACGAGCCCCGCCACCCAGCCGACCGCCCCGGCCCGAACTCCCTCGACGACGACATCGTCGAGTCCCGCGCTCACGGCGAGGCGCTCCCCAGCCCGCTCGATGATCGCGGTGATCCGTCGGGCGTCGCCGGAGGACTCCTTCACCGCCTTGAGGTTCGTGTGCGCCTCCGCGAGGG
>Ga0181593_10000370_pt1 | contig 38523 bp, 41 predicted proteins | sample 071ome_19_FD_133756 | JGI IMG/M metagenome (GOLD analysis project Ga0181593, IMG submission 133756) | Coastal salt marsh microbial communities from the Groves Creek Marsh, Skidaway Island, Georgia - 071413AT metaG (megahit assembly) | ecosystem: Environmental > Aquatic > Marine > Intertidal...
TCACTCTCGACGACGAATCAAAGGTCGCTGATGCCGAGAGCGTACTCAACAAGGCTGGCGCCCTGGAGATCAAGCAAGCTTAATGATTGCGTTCTCAGCAAATATCAAATCTATGTTCAGCAAGCGCGTTGTACTGGTAGTCGGAATGCTGATGCTCGCGAGCATCGTTACATCCGCCTGTGCGGTTCAGGAGTCGAACACCTACCCGGTCGAGACATTCTCGGAAATGCACTTCGCCCAGTCCCATAAGCAGCAGGAGCCGCCAAGGCTCGCTCCTGTGGCTGACTCGGTAGTTTTCGAAACGGCTGGTGGTTCAGACTCTGTACTGAATGTCCCTGACAAGCAGGAGCGCGCATATGACGCTGCTGTCGCTGGTGACCTGTACCGAGTCAACTGTGCTGTCTGCCACGGCGACGACGGACGAGGTGAAGGTAAGGCTGTTCGCCACATCACTTCGAACAACAGCTTCTGGGCAACCACCAACGGTGCTCCATACAAGGCTCCACCCGACCTGGTTGACTCTGCAGCAAACCGACTGACCGACCCTGACGTTATGTACTCATTCGTCGCAGGTTGGAGCGGCCCGGTTATGCCACAGTTCGGAAGTCTCCTCGCCGAAGAAGACATTCGTGACATCGTGAACTACATCTTTGACGACACGACCGGTCTGAGCAAATAACCAGAACTTTCAGTGCGACTCCTTCGATCAGGGTCGCACTTTTTCTTCACTCGCACGGAGAAAGCAAGGCTTGATGAACGTACGGTCTCCGATATCACGGACCGAATTGGCATCAAGCTTTTTTTATGCCCACAAAAGCACCTGGCTGTTAGGGATGCTTATTGCAGTGAGCGTCGTACTCGGTGGTTGCCTCACTGAAGACGATCTCAGCCTTGAACAGCGGTCTCACCAGCTCGCCAGCGAGCTCATGTGCCCTGTTTGTGATGGGCAAACCATAGACGGTTCTAACGCACAAATATCTCAAGACATGCGAGCGAAGGTCGACGAGTTGCTGATCGCCGGCAACACTAATTCCGAAATCAAAGACTACTTCGTCGTAAGGTACGGAGAGGAAATCCTTGCCGCACCTTCACGATCAGGGTTTAACATGCTTGCCTGGATCGCCCCAATAGTGATCGTGGTAGGTGCGTTGGCGATAGCACTCTGGACTATTCGGAATATGCGCCGCTCGACAGATCAGTTGGTCGCTTCAACAGCACAGTCAACGCAATCTATAGATCAGTTCCTTGAACAGGTCGATCGAGATCTTGGCGGATCAAGCCCACGTTCAACCGATAACACTGAGGAAACGAAAGACTAATGGCTGACCTTGGTCTGATGAGCGTCTTGCTCGGTCTTGCTCTCTCTGCGTACGCTGCTATTGCATCCGTGGTCGGAGTCAAAAAACGGATGCCAGAACTGCTGGTAAGTTCGTCACGCTCTCTCCATATGACGACTCTTGTGACTGTGGTTGCGTCTCTCGCGCTCATCACCGCGTTCGTGCAAAACGATTTCTCGATCAAGTACGTCTCAGACCACTCGAATACCGTTATGGATCGAGCATTCGTGTGGGTAGCTTTCTACGCAGGAAACCAGGGATCCTTGTTGTTCATACTCCTGGTTCTTGCAGTCGCATCAAGCCTATCTGTCTGGCTGGCTCCGAAACGCCTGGCTAGAAGCATGCCTTGGACCATAGCGATTCTCGGAGCTACGCAGTTCTTCTATTTCTTCGTTCTCGCGTTCTATGCAAGCCCGTTCGAACTAAACGATGTGGGTCCACTTGACGGTCGAGGTATCAACCCGCTCCTGACTCACCCAGGAATGTTCAGCCACCCTCCCCTGCTAATGGGAGGACTCATCACGATTACGATTCCATTCGCGTTTGCCTCGGGAGCCTTGATTGCTGGCAACTACGGTGACGACTGGATCGACGTTGCTCGGGTAACTTCGATCATCAGTTGGGGCGTGCTCGGCACCGGGATGTTGCTCGGCGCGTGGTGGGCGTACACCATCCTCGGATGGGGCGGTTACTGGGCGTGGGACCCGATCGAGAACGTCGCACTTATGCCGTGGTTGGTGATGACGGCGTTTATTCACTCGATCATGGTTCAGAAACGCCGTGGAATGTTCCGTATGTGGAACATTGCGATGCTCAATATTGGGTTTGTTCTCGCACAACTAGGAATGTTCATCAACCGGGGTGGACCTGTCGTTAGCGTTCACTCGTTTGCATCATCGACGCTGGGTGTGATTTTCCTGTCGTTCATGATGATCAGTCTCGTGTTCGCTTTTGCGTTGTTCCTGTGGCGAATGCCTGAGCTGAAGTCTGACCGCGCCATGGAATCGTTCATGTCTCGAGAAGCATCGTTCCTGATCAACAACTTCTTGTTCCTCGCCGTGATGGCTGTAACGCTATGGGGAGTACTCTTCCCGCTGTTCTCTGACCTTGCCCGCGACGTATCTGTGAGCGTTTCTGCTCCGTACTTCGATCGTGCAAATGGACCAATCCTCCTGGGAATTGTCCTCATGATGGGAGTCGGTCCACTGCTCCCGTGGCGGAAGTCATCAGCACGATCGCTCAAGCAATGGTTCGTCTGGCCAACAATAATCGGAATCATCACCATCATCGTGTTAGTCCTACTCGGGGTAAAACGCCCGGTCGCCATTCTGTCGTTTGGAGTAGTTGCGTTCGTCGCCGCCGCAATCCTGGAAGAATGGTGGCGTGGCACGGTATCTCGACACCGAGCTGGCGACAACTGGGCACTGGCATGGTGGCGATTGGTCAATGGTAATCGCCCGCGTCACGGTGGCTACATCGTTCACATATCAATCCTGATGCTTGGCCTTGGCATCATCGGAACCAACTTCTACCAGCAACGTACAGACGGTGCCCTGGGACTCGGTGAGAGTCTGGTTATCGACAACTACCGGGTGGAGTACGTCAGCAATGGGGACGCGAGCCGTTCCGATCGCATAGCCCAATGGGCGGAAATGTCGGTCTTCAACATCGACAGACAGGACTACATCCAGGAATTTGAATTCGCCGAAGCTCAAGGGGCGGATGGCTTTACGATCAAGGACAGCTCGCTCAGACCCAACGATGAGTACATCGGTCAAATTGAGCCATGGCATGGCTTCTATCTCGATTTCAACATGGCGTCAGTGCGTTCAGGTATTCGATCTACTATCGCGGAAGATCTCTATGTGATCCCGCGGGACTTCCTGTCAGATGGACGAGTTTCACTGGCAGTGAGTATCAATCCGCTCGCCTGGTGGTTATGGGCGTCTGGGCCGTTTTTCGTAATCGGCACCATGGTTGCCCTGTGGCCACAACCATCCGTCGAACGTAGAAAAATGCCAACCTCAAGTAAAGAGGTGGGTGACTGATGGCTGTAACCCTCGGAACACTACTAGCGATCCTGTGTGTAGCGGTCATTGCGTATCCGCTTTTCAGGAAGAATCGCTACCGGATGGTTTCAGAATCGTTCGTAACCCGCGAGAAACTTCGTGCGGAGCGATTGAGGATTTACCGCAAAATAAATGATCTGGAGTCCGACTACACCTCTGGGGATCTGACGGAAGACGACTATCAACGACAGCGCGACCAGCTAAGGCACGCTGCCGCGCAGTTGTTGATGCAGGAAACGGGCGCGGGAAGCGCACGCGAACGCGACATTGAAGAGGAAATTGCTCAGCTGAGGAACCAATCATCTGAGTCGCTTGAGGGCGGAGACACGGTTTAATGAATTTGATGACTTTGTATGCAGACAAAAAATTCGGAACCCGATTGGTTGCCGTCTTATTCCTGGTGTTGTTCGCAACGGCAGTGTTGGCAGTTTCGCCAACCCAAACGGCATCGGCTCAAGCTCAGGATACGATCTCCGGAATCGTTGTGAACGGTAGTGAAGGCGGGAGACTTCCCGACGATTTCACGGTGCTTCTTCTAACAATTGATGAATCCGCGGGAGAGATCATCGAACAGGAAGAGATTCCTGTAAACGATGACGGAACGTTTACGTTCTCGAATCTCGTGTCCGGCCCGGGTCTCGTATATCGAGTCGTAGCGAATGGTGAGAAGTACACACCGTCAATCGATATGGCAGGTGTCGAGGACTGGTCTCGAGTTCGCCTGACTGTTTACGACGAAACTCAGTCGCTCGACATGATCACGTTCAGTTCTTACGTGATGATGGTCCCAACAATTGACGCAAGAAGTCGACAAGTTGGTGTGCTTGCTGTGGTCAACGTCGATAACCAGGGAGACCGTCTGTGGATTCCAGATCTCCAAGATCCGGACCTGACCGGACTAGACCTTCTCCGGTTCAACCTCCCGGAAGGTTTTTCTGATCTTTCTGTCGAAACCGAGCTTCCAGCCGGTGGCAACATTCTCGAAATCCCGACCGGATTCGCTATGACTAACCCGGTACCACCCGGGGAGTCGGCAATCCTAATGAGCTACATCCTCGAGTACGAAGGCGATTCTTTCGATTTCGATCTCAAGTTGCCCTACGGTGCCGACCAGATTCGATTGCTGGTACCAGACGGTGGCGGGCGAATAGAAGCCAGTGGCTTCGGTGAGATTGAATCGGTCGTGGTTGGCGATGATGTGTTCAATTCAATCGAAGGCGAAAACTTCGCCATTGATCACGAACTAAACATCACCTTCGCCGATCTGCCTCAACCGACTGCGCTCCAAACGCTCTCAGATTTCTTCGATGGTCGCACCTACATCATCGTGATCATCTGGGTTGTTGGATTGGCGTTGCTTGCGATCCTCGGATATGCCATTTACTCGACGAGAAAATCTGAGTCAGCACCTGACGATGACGAACCAGCCACAAGGGAAGACGTACTCACAGAAATTGCCAACCTCGATGACGATTTTGAGTCAGGCAATGTCGAACAGGACGACTACGAACGACGACGCGAAGAGTTGAAGGACCTTGCCCTGGAACTTGATTCTTCATCCGACTCTCAAGAAGAATCTCAGGACGAACCTGCAGATTCAGACACTGCTGAATCTGACGAGCAGGACGAAAAATCGGAAAGCTAAATTGAGTCAACGTCGGAACGTATTAGTCGGCATCGGCGTACCCCTGGTGCTGATAATCACCCTCTTTGCATGGGGAGTAGCTCAGAACGACGGTGCAGCCGGTCGCCCAGGCGAGAACAACGTGTTCGGGGAAGTCCCTCTCTCAGTTGAACCAGACGCCGATTTTTCGCTCACAAACCTATCTGGAGAACCTGTCTCGATCGAAAAATACCGCGGCAAGATCGTGGTAGTTGATTTCTGGTCGTCCTGGTGTGCGCCGTGTCGTGCCGAAGGTCCTGTTCTTGCCCAGACATACAAAAAGTGGAAAGACCGTGGAGTCGAATTCATAGGAATTGCGATCTGGGACTCCGAGGATCCTGTTCAGAGCTTCATCGATCAAAACGGAATTGAGTACGTAAACGCGATCGATCCGACTGGACTGACGGCCATCGACTTCGGAATCACCGGAATACCAGAGAAATTCTTTGTGACCCAGGAAGGCGAGATCGTCAAGAAGGTTGTCGGGCCGAACACGGCAAGAACCCTGGACGACATCCTCACAGACATGTCCGAGGCCGCACTCGGGATCACACCGCTGAACTAATTCTTAGTTCATTCGGATTCCACCGTCGACATTTAATGCCTGTCCGGTGATTGATTTCGCTCTTTCAGAAGCCAGGAAAGCTACCGCTTTACCGACATCCTCGGCGGTTTGCTCTCGCCCCAGCGGAACACGCTCAGCAACGGTTTGCTCAAATATTTGTCGTGGCGTCGAACGAGTGTACATTTCGTTTTGCGCCTGACGCCACTCAGCAATCGAGTTCCAAAGCGGTGTCCAAATTAGCCCGGGGCAAACCGTATTCACGTTGATCCCAAAGGGAGCCAGCTTGAATGCCCACGCTTGCGAAACGTTTATTGCTGCTGCTTTAGACGCTGCATAAGACGCGAATCCGGGACGTCCCAATCGGCCGGCTACCGATGCGATATTTACGATCTTGCCAATGCCACGTTCAGACATGTACTGCTCGATCGATTGAATCGAGTGAACGATACCCAGCACGTTTACATCGAACGTCGCCTGCCAGTCTTCCTGACTCGGTTCTGAACGCTCTGTATAACCCGGTGCGCCCCACACGCCAGCATTGTTGACCAACACGTCGATGTCACCGAACTGTTCCAGCGCCTCTTCAACCATGCCGTCGGTCGACCACTGTTCAGTGACGTCTGTTTCGCAAAAGTAGGCTTTGCTTCCTGTTGCCTTGACACTTGCAACGACCTCAGAAGCTATCTTTTCATCGAGATCGGCAACAACTATGTTTGCGCCACGAGTAGCGAGTTCGATAGCGATGCCTTTACCCAGGCCACTCGCAGCGCCGGTAACTATTGCTGTTTTGCCTTCAAATTCCACGAAACTGGCCTTACCGCATAAAAAATCCACCGTCGACGTTCAACGCCTGACCGGTGATGTTTAGAGCATCATCAGAAACAAGGAATGCCGTTGCGTCGGCAACATCCTCTGGGGTTTGCTCAGTGCCCATTGGAATACGGTCTTCCATCATCTTGTAGAAGACTTCTTTGGGCTCTAACCCTTCGTATGCAGGAATATCCTGCGCGTACCTGCCACCTACTTGTTCCCACATTGGCGTCCACAACAGTCCAGGACAAATAGCATTCACATTGATGTTGTATCGAGCCAGCTCCATTGCCATAGACTGGGTGAGATTGATGACAGCAGCTTTTGATGCTGAGTAATGAGGAAGCGAGGGGCGGCCCTCTCGACCAGCGATTGACGCAAGGTTAACGATCTTGCCCTCTCGTCGTTTTTTCATGTGATCGTTAGCCACAGCGGTCACGTTTTGAATCCCAATCACATTGACCTGGTAGGTAGCTTTCCAGTCTTCTTCTGTCGACTCTGCCCGAGTAAACCATCCTGAGGCACCGGCAATACCGGCGTTGTTCACGAGAATGTCTATCGAGCCGAGTTCAGATACTGAGTGCTCGACCATCCTTTGAATCAGGTCAATGTCAGTGACATCACATTCGATCCCAATCGACCGTTCAGAAAGCTCGTCGGCTGTTGATTCGGCTGCCTCCCGGATAATATCGGCGACAACAACGTTCGCGCCTAGTTCGGAAAGCTTCAAAGAGATTGCCTTGCCGATACCAGTGGCACCGCCTGTGACGATTGCATTTTTGTTCTTGAGACTCAAGTTTGAAAACCGCGTTCGTATTTTGAGATCGCAAACCGCGCGGGATTATACTTAGCCAACGGACTTACGAACTCGCTTCATCGCGATGTTGCGTAAAAATTTAGTTGTGATTTCAGGCGATATTGACAGTCTCACGAAAACGCGCTCTCGAACACGGTTACAAACTTCTTGAGCGACCCAGGTCTCACTTGAGGGTCGAGCTTAATCAGGATCGATCGGGCGTAAGCCTGACTCACAAAGGAAGGGTTCTAACCCGCGTGTACCTGAATCGAAGCGGTATGAATGCAGCTGTCGCCATGTCTGAGGCACTTGGGATCGAACTACCGGCACTAGGTCAAAGTAATTCAGGTCTCGTATCCACAGGCTTGCTGTACCGCGTATTTGCAATCTCGCAGTTGGACTTCCGAAACCCGATGTCTTTTGAACTCGCAGCTGAACTGGTTGATGAAGCGATTTCGATGCAGCGAAGAAGTGGCGTAACGACTGGAGTTTAGGTTCGCTTTTAGCTTTGCCTCAAACGTGGGGCAGAATTAGAATTTCGACACGCGAACCAAACTGAATAATCGTTCGAAGTTTTATCAGGGGATCTATTGGCAGACGTTCTTATCAAATCGGTTGAAACTGGACACTCGTTCGGTCCTTACGATGTGACTATTTCGCCTGAACGTTCAGCTTCCTACAATCAGGCCGTCGGAGGCGACGAATCACCCGATTACGGAATATCTCTTGCCCCTATGATGACCGTTGCTGCGGCACTCACGGAACTTATCGAGGACTTGGGTCTTTTCAGTGAAGGTTTGCAAACTGTTCATGCGGGGCAAGAAGCTTCCTGGATCAGATCGATCAACGTAGGGGAGCAAATTACTGCGACAGGTACCCTGGCTTCCAGTTCAATGCGCCGAGGTAGTAAATTCGCTACCGTGAAAGTGGAATACACGGATGCAGACGGAAGCAAAGTAGGTGATTCCTCCACCACGATCATAGTTTCGGGGGTGGAAACCTAATGTCAGATATCCAAGTTGCAGCCGGAGCTGATCTGCCAGGATTTGACCGATTTGTCCCACAGGATCGTGTCGACGCATATGCCGAAGCGTCCGGTGATCACAATCCTATTCACCTTGACGAGGAATACGCATCGACAACCCCATTCGGCACGAGAATCGCACATGGCATGCTCAGTCTCGCCTTCGTGACAGAACTGCTCGCAAAATCATTCCCAGACGACTGGCACGCGGGCGGGAAAATCAAGGTCAGGTTTAGTGCTCCCGTAATCCCGGGGGAGACAGTATCTATTTACGGTTCGATATCGGGTGTAACGGAAACCGACGAAGGTACCGTTGTGACCTGTAATGTTGGATGTAAGAAACCCGATGGTACTGACGCCGTTTCAGGTAAAGCGACAGTACCATTACGACAAGTTTGAACGAGCGAACTGGTTTGGCCGGTTTAAATTAGGACGATGTCAGTATGACGGGAATCCCCGAAGGAATAACTCCAATAGCCCTGGATGCTATGGGTGGAGATCACGGTCCAGTTGTGACCGTCCCAGCCGCGCTCAAGGCGATCGGTGAAGGTGGCGTTGCGATTGCCTTGGTCGGTGACGCTGAAGCCATCCAGGCTGAACTCGATAAATACGACACACCGGCAAAGCAACTCGTTCAGGTTGTTCCCGCAGAAGGTGTGGTCGAAGAAGGTGAAAGCCCCGCACTCGCGTACCGATCTAAGCCCAAGGCGTCGGTATTCGTTTCGGCTGGCGTGGTGAAAATGGGTAAAGCCGCTGGTTTTGTGAGCATGGGCTCTACCGGCGCATCCATCGCAGCCGCACAAGTTGTTTACGGCACCCTTGAAGGTATCGACCGTGGCGCCCTGGGCGGACCGATCATCGGATACGCGCCAGACACCGTCATCGTTGATCTTGGAACAAACGTGGACACACGTCCAAGGTTGCTGGTCGACTTCGCGGCCCTTGGGAATGTGATGTCGAAGCATATTTACAAGAAAGAAAACCCAAGGATTGCCCTGCTCAGCGTGGGTTCCGAAGAAGGAAAAGGGAACGCCCTCGTCAAAGAAACTACAGATCTACTTAAAGCAACCGATCTGAACTTCATCGGAAACATCGAACCTAACGATCTTCCCGAGGGTAAAGCCGATGTCGTTCTTTGTGATGGTTTCGTCGGAAATGTGGTTCTCAAGCTGACTGAAGGCCTGGGATCGGCGGTTGTAAACCAACTGAAAGAAGTACTCGGTGACACCGAGGAAGCTAACGAGCTGGCGCAGTCGATATTTGAAAAATTCAACATTCTTGAAGCGTTCGGCGGCGGCCCATTGTTGGGCTTGAACGGTCTTGCGATTGTCGGGCACGGCGCTTCAGGGGTCGACGCGATCGCGAACGCTGTTGGCACTGCAAAGTACGTAATATCAACAGGGCTGATCGAAGAACAGCAGGCAGAACTAGACCGAATCAGGGCTGAAATTACCGACTGATCAATCAGAAGGACGTAGAACTTGAGCGGAAATGAATCACGAAGTGCTCTCGTAACCGGTGCATCAAGAGGTATCGGAAGAGCAACCGCGCTCAGGCTTGCTGCGGCGGGTCACCGAGTTGCAGTCAATTACAACTCGCACGCTGATGAAGCGGATGCTGTGGTCGAAGAAATTCGTGCTGCCGGTGGAACGGCCGTTGCAGTTGGTGGAAGCGTCGCCGATAAAGATGCAGTCAGCGCGATGATCGATGCTGCGGAGGCGGAGCACGGTTCGATCGAAATTCTCATTAACAACGCTGGAGTTATCAGTGATTCACTCCTGATGCGTATGAAAGATGACCAGTTCGATCACACCATGAAGACGAACATGTACGGAACGTATTACTGCACCCAAAAAGTGTTGCCAGGAATGCTCAAAGGGCGATGGGGTCGCATCATCAACGTTTCTTCAGTGGTGGGCATGCGCGGCAACATCGGGCAGGCGAACTACTCAGCGTCCAAGGCCGCAGTTCATGGTTTCTCTCAGTCTCTCGCCAAAGAGGTTGCAACACGGAACATCACAGTAAACGTTGTCGCTCCTGGTTACATCACAACCGCAACTTCATCAGTCATATCTGACAAGGCACGAGAAACTGTTCTCACCTGGATTCCACAAGGTCGCTTCGGTGAACCCGACGAAGTCGCTCCGATGATTGCGTTCCTCACCACAGACGAAGCCCAGTACATCACCGGTGAGATCATCCGCGTTGATGGTGGAATGGCTATCTAGCCACTCCAGTACTGAAAGAGACCTGTTAATTGGCAGATATCAAGAACCTCGACGGTAAAGTCGCACTGGTCACTGGTGGTTCGCGCGGTATTGGAAAAGCCATCGCACGCGAACTCGGACTTCGGGGGGCAACGGTAGTAATCAACTACTTAAAGAATCACACTGCAGCGAAAGAAACAGTAGAAGAGCTAGAAGCGCTTGGCATCAATTGCGTGCGACTGAAGGCACACGTTGGAGATGAAAAGGCGGTTGCCGCTCTGGTCGAGTCCGTTGAAGAACAGTTCGGCACTCTGGACATCCTCGTCAACAACGCCGCTTCTGGCGTTATGCGACCGGCTTCCGAGCTTTCCGCGAAGCACTGGGACTGGACTATGGACATAAACGCCAGAGGTCCGTGGATGCTGTCAGTTGCTGCCGCCCGCTTGATGAAAAACGGTGGGCGAATTATCAACCTGTCCAGTCCCGGAGCCGGACGAGTGTTGAACTCCTACTTCGCCGTTGGAGTTTCCAAGGCCGCTATCGAAGCTGTAACCCGATACCTCGCTGTTGAGTTGGGTCCCCAGGACATCGCAGTGAACACTGTATCCGCTGGTTATGTGCAAACTGATGCTCTTGACGCGTTTCCAGAAGAGTTGGGAGTCAAGGAAATAGCTTCACGACCAACACCTGCAGGTAGACCGGTCACGCCGGAAGACGTTTCCAAAGTGGTGGCCATGTTGTGCAGCGATGATGCCGACATGATCAGAGGTCAGGTGATCATGGTCGATGGCGGAGAAACGCTACAGCACCGTTAATTCGGTGTCTCCACTTTGCAGTTTTGTGCCTGGCTCGACATGAGCCAGTCTGACGAGCGCAAGACTTTTGTGAGCCCCGTCCGGTTCAGTCACATTCGATGACGTAGTGACGACACCGACGTTTCGATCTCCATCAGTCACATCCGAAAACTCATCGATGCGCGAACCTGACTGAAGTTGAACCAAGTTCCGTTGAACTTTGTCGTAGGCGTCGAGTCGCGCAATGACTTCCTGCCCAACGTAACAACCCTTGTCGAAATCGATCCGGTCCAGTGCACCCGCTTCAATCGGATTGGAGTGTTCTCCGAGTTCGTGACCAACGGCAGGAATTTTATTTTCGATGCGGTAATGAGCGTAGTTGTCGGCGTCGATCGACATCGCGTCTGATTCTTCGAGAATCGAGAGTAGATCAGGATTGTCGTCGGCAGCAAAAATCAACTCGAACCACTCAACAGGCTTCGACGAATCCTCTATGACTAAAACGCCGGAGAACTCTTCCGAAATTCGCGCAGCAACTGTTGGAGCTTCTGGACCAATAAGCGAAATCCTTGAACGTTCGTCCGACAGATCTTTTAGTTCAGCATCTTCGATGATGGTGTAGTAATCGATCGCTTCGATCAACGCCGACGCCGATTCCTGATCACTAACGAGAATCAGAACATGGTCTTCAACTCTCGCTACATTGAAAGCGTCTACTACTCGACCTCGATTCGAGGTGAGTATCGTGCGCTCAGAATCGCCGATTCCGAGATCGATCAACGACTTTGTAGTGAGTCGGTGAAGCAGATCCAGAGCGTCCGTGCCGCGATGTTCCACAATTCCTGAGGAATGCCAGGTGTAGTAACCACATCTTGTCAGCAGTGCGCGTTGAGCTAAGTTGGTAATCGAACTCTCCTTCGTGGTCTATCTAGACCGAGAAAGAGGTCCCGCAACCGCAGGTGCGTGACGCGTTCGGGTTAGCGAACTCAAAGCCTTTGCCGTTGAGACCGTCTGAGAAGTCGAGAACCGTGCCGGCGAGGAATACGAAAGCCTTTTTTGGGACATACACCTCGACGCCGTGCGAATGGATGATCTTGTCGTCATCGTCAGGACCGTCGACGATCTCCAGTACGTAAGTCAGACCAGAACAACCGCCACCTTTTACGGCAACTTTCAATCCGAACGGATCTTTGCCTTGCTGTTCAGCGAATTGGCGAACCTTGGTCGCGGCTTTTTCGGTTATCTCGATTGTGTTGATCGGGACTGAACGTTCTGGTGGTGCTGTTGTCATCTACCTGCTCTGTGATGAAACTTCTACTTCATTTGGCGCAAATGGCTCATCTAATTCTCGCGTGCCTGACGATTTGATGCAAAACAGCGCGAATAAGGTCATTTGTCAGGCTACTGCGTAGTTTCCAAACTACAATAGGTTATCTGTGTAATTTCGATTATCAGGAATATTTAGCAGGTGTCCGCATCTAACCCAAAAATAGTCGTTCTGAACACGCGCGCCGCGAACGTGCACAGTGTGGAGAAGGCCTTGCGTAAAGTTGGCGCAGATCCACTCGTGACGAGCGATCCGGCCGAATTAAACGACGCCGACGCCGCAGTATTGCCGGGTGTAGGTGCGAGTGATGCCGTTATGGGTGCCCTGAACAGAATGGGGCTTTCCGAACCGGTGAAGCAATTTGCCGCCACAGGGAAACCCTTGCTCTGTGTGTGCGTCGGACTACAGGTTCTTCTTGATTCATCCGAAGAAGGCGAACTCGGTGGACTCGGTTTGGTACCTGGTACAGTTCAGCAAATTCCGACTGGTATGACTGACTCGCTCGGTGCTCCAATGAAGGTTCCACACATGGGATGGAACCAGGTTACGTTTGCGGGCGCAGAAAACGAGCGACACCCGATCTTCAAAGGGATCCAACAAGGCTCGGATTTCTACTTTGTTCACTCATATCGCTGCGTGCCGAGTGACGAGAACGACACAGCAGCACAAACCGAATACGGCGTTCCCATTTGCGCAGCTGTGGTCAAGGGAAATGTCGTTGGAACCCAGTTCCACCCCGAGAAGAGTGGTGAGATCGGTTTGAAGATCTACGAAAACTTCCTCGACCTCGCTCAAGAGCAATCCGCGGGGGCCGAATAAATCTATGGACGTTCTTCCAGCAATAGATCTACGCGGCGGTCGGTGTGTTCGCCTAACCCAGGGTGACTACGACCGCGAAACGGTGTTCGATGACGACCCGGCAGGCGTTGCACGCCGTTGGGTAGATGCCGGGGCACGCCGATTGCACGTCGTCGATCTCGATGGTGCGCGTGACGGTGTTCGATCAAACGCCGACGCGGTAACAGCGATACTGGATGCGGTAGACATTCCTGTCCAGCTTGGTGGAGGAGTTCGTACAGAAGCCGACGCAATGCAGCTTGTAAACCTCGGTGTTGACCGCGTGATCTTAGGAACTGCCGCAATTGAGGCACCTGAGCAAGTCGCCAATGCAGTGAAATCTGTCGGCGAAGACCACGTAATAGTCGGTGTCGACGCGAAAGATGGGATGGTTCAAACCCGTGGTTGGTTGGAGCAGTCGACCGTCTCAGCTGCAGAGCTAGCCCAGCAAATGGTCGACATTGGCGTACGACGGTTTATTTATACCGATACCAGTCGTGACGGCACTTTGAGCCACCCAAACTTCACTGCAGTTGCCGATCTGAAGCAAAACCTGCGATATCCTATTGTTGTAGCGGGCGGAATATCGTCTATAGACGACCTTGTTCAACTCGCTGAGCTCGGTGCTGAAGGTGCAATTACGGGCATGGCAATTTACTCAGGTGCGATCGATTTGAAGCGCGCCATCGAAACGGTCGATCAGGTTTCCTGATTCGACGCAAATATCAGAACGGATACGAAACGAATGCCAACGAAAACTTCGGTAGACAAAGTGGAGCAAATGCTCCACCCAACTCTCGAGGAGACGTTTGACCCCCAGTCAATGATTGCGCTTGTGCCGATTCACAACGACCACAAGGTCGCTGACATTGGCGCCGGTCCGGGCTGGCTTTCGATCCCAATTGCGAAGTACGTCTACTCAGGTACTTGCTACGCGGTAGATGTCCAGAAGGACATGCTCAAATTCGTTGAAGAGCGATCAACCGAAGCGAAACTTGGAAACATTAAGACACTCGAATCCAAGGAGAACTCAGTTCCGCTGGATGACGAAGCCCTTGATGGCGTTGTGTTCTCGAACGTTCTGAACGAGGCGTCACGCCCAAAGACGCTGATCAAAGAGGGACACCGTCTCCTCAAGAAAGCCGGTTGGATGGCAATCGTTGAGTGGCTCCCTGTTGAAGGTAAGCCGGAAGTTGGTCCCGCAGCATCTCACCGCCTCGACCAGCAGGATTTGCGAGAAGCCGTTGAGGCTCTCGGTATGACCACCCTCACAAGCCGTCAACTCACTCCACACCGATACATCATCGTCGCCCGAAAGTAGTCGGAAGAACCTAATGCTCACACGGCGCGTCATCCCATGCCTAGATGTCGATGCCGGACGAGTCGTCAAAGGTGTCAGTTTTGTTGATATCCGAGACGCTGGAGATCCGGCTGAATTAGCCGCCTTCTACAACTCTGAAGGTGCGGATGAACTCGTCTTTCTGGACATCACCGCATCGTCGGATGCCAGAAACACCATGGTCGACGTCGTCGAGAAGGTTTCCTCCGAAGTCTTCATCCCCCTGACCGTTGGCGGCGGAATTCGATCTGTCGATGACATGCGTCGAATGCTTGAAGCGGGTGCCGATAAGGTTTCTGTAAATAGTGCCGCAGTCGCCAATCCAAAACTTATTGAGGATTGCGCAAAGGAATTCGGCTCCCAGTGCGTGGTGCTGGCAATGGACATCAAACGAGTCGATGACCCTGTTATTTCTAGCCTTGAAGGTTACGGCGAAATCCCGGTCGAAGGTATGTTCCAAATCGTGACCCACGGTGGTCGAAAACCAACCGCGCTGGATGCCATCAAGTGGGCAAAGATCGCCACCGAATCAGGCGCTGGCGAGTTGTTGGTTACGAGCATGGACGCAGATGGCCAAAAGACTGGCTACGACAATGAATTGTTGGCTGCGGTTTCAGATTCAGTAACTGTGCCTGTGATCGCCAGTGGTGGAGCGGGTGAACTCGACCATTTCTATGACGCACTTACCCAAGGCAAATCGGATGCAGTTCTGGCTGCGTCGCTTTTCCACTTCGGTGAACTACGAGTATCAGAAGTTAAATCTCACCTCGCCGAGCGAGGAATACCAGTGAGGGAAGTTTAGTTGGCAGTCACACTCAGGAGTGGCGTTCCGGAAATGCCGGAAGCAATCGCATTCGACTGCTACAGGACTCTCTTCGACAACTCGCACGATGACTGGAAAGACAGCTTCGACGAGATCATCAAAGCTCAGAACCTGCCGATGGATAAGGATGAGTTCTGGACTCGATGGCGCAAGTACGAGGTGAACTTCCGAAAAATCCGTACCGATCTAGGACGCCCTTACAACTCGCCTCCATTCAAGTCTTATCGACAAGCCTGGACCGAGTGCTTCCAACAGGTGTTCGACGATATGGGTCTGGACGCTGATGCAGAAGCTGCCGGTGATCGCGCTGCACTTCACATGACTGACAGACCGATATACCCGGAAACTTTCGAAGCCCTGAAATTGCTGAAGGGTCGTGTAAAGCTGGGAGTATTCTCAAACGCAGACGACGAAGGATTGCGGCCGCTGCTCTCCAACGCCGGACTGGAATTCGACTTTGTCGCCAGTTCACAATCTGCCGCGGTATACAAACCAGCGTTGGCTGCCTTTGAGCATCTCTATGAAGGGCTCGGAGTAGAACCAGGCAAATGTTGGTACGTAGGCGACCAGTTATTCGATGACGTGCTTGGTGCGTATCGATCAGGTGGTGTCTCGGTATGGATCAACCGGAACGGTGAGGAAGTCGATCGCGAGCCTGAACCGGATATCGAGATCAACGATCTCACCGAACTTGCCGGTATCCTCGACCATATCTCCGGGTAACCTTCTAACATTCGTTCAGACAATTACGTTTCGCCGCGCAGACTCGATACTGCGAACAAAGGACGTTCCAAATGATTCAATTCAATGACCGTGGATTGGTTCCTGCGATTGTGCAGGACGCGGAATCAGGTCGCGTTTTGATGCACGCCTTTATGAATGAAGAAGCGTTGAGCAAGACGTTGGAAGGTCCGCACGCATGGTTCTACTCTCGCAGCCGAAAGGCACTGTGGGAGAAGGGTGAATCATCTGGCAATTATCTGAACGTCGTAGAGGTCCAGTACGACTGTGACGGCGATACAGTCCTGGTCAAAGCCAACCCCGTCGGCCCGAGCTGTCACACCGGTACAGAATCGTGCTTCGATACGGGTACTCTCACCGCCAATGCGCTTTCGGACGAAGATTCCTCGGAACAACTGGGCCCTGGAGTTCTTGCCGACCTGCTGGAAGTGATTCAGCAACGAGTCGCAGAGCAGCGTGAAGGATCGTATACGGTCGATCTGATCAAGAGCGGTCCGGGGCGGGTTGCTCAAAAGGTGGTCGAGGAAGCTGGTGAAGTAGCGATAGCTGCAGTTAGCCAGACCGAGGAAGACCTGGCAAACGAAATGGCCGATTTGCTGTACCACAATATGGTGCTGCTAGCGGCTCTGGATATTTCGCCAGACCGAATCTGGGAAGTGCTCGCCAAGCGGCGTAAGTAGGTCGCTTCTATTCGAGCGTGTTTCGTTCGGGATTCGGTTCGAACACTGACGCCGTGACCGGTTCGTACGGATCGCTAGCTGGTGCCGAGTAGTCGTCCTCAGGTGCCGCCCTACCCTCATCGATTGCGATTGCATAGTCGATCGCCGTGATCGCTACTTCCATCATCCCTTCGTCGGGATACCGAGTGGTTAAATCCTGGAGAAGGATGTTCGGTGAGTTGAATATCCGAATCCAGATGTTGCCCTGATGTGTACCAGCGAATCGGATGAATTCGTAACTGAGTCCAGCAATTACCGGCACCAGAACGATCCTGGAAACGATCAAGAACCAGAACGGATCCCTCGGGAAGAACATAAACAGGATGATCGAAAACAATACGACCGTCATCAGGAACGAGGTTCCGCAGCGCGGGTGAGCCGGAGGGAATCGCCTGATCGACTGGATCGTTAACGGTTCATTTGCCTCATATGCATGAACAGCCATGTGCTCTGCACCGTGGTAACCGAATACCCGCTTGATGTCGTTCATCTTCCCGATGAGCCACACGTAAGCGATAAACAGTGCGAGCCGAATTCCACCTTCAACGAGGTTCGCTATAAAGTTGTTGGCTCCTGCGTTCTCGACCAAACGAGATCCGAAAACCGGCAACAAAAAGAAGATTCCGATTCCCAGCAGGAGCGACACGGTCAGCAACGTTGCCATCGCTGCTGTTGAGAGCTCTTCCGCCTCTTCGTTTTCGTCTTCTACAGCAGATTCCGTAGCGGAGATGGTCAGGGATTTCATACCGACCAACAACGTTTCGAGAAGAACGATCACACCACGAACAAGAGTGATTTGGCGAAGACGTGAGTTTGCCCATCCCTCCAAAGGGATGGCGCGCCGGATAATTGATCCGTCAGGTCGACGAACCGCAAGGGCGGCACGTTTCTGACCACGAATCATCACGCCGTCGATGACCGCCTGTCCGCCGTATAGAACCTTTTTCGATTGCTGCTGCAAAAGTGTGACCCGGGTTAACTAAGAAGAGGCGCCGTGTGGCGCCTCTTCAATCTAGCTCTATTTGGATGAGCCGCCGAGGTTGTATCGGCGCATCATGCGCTCGACACGTCCCTCAGTGTCGACGATTCTCTGCTCGCCAGTCCAGAACGGGTGGCACTTGCTACAGATTTCTGTTCGCAGATTTTCCTGCGTCGAACCTACCTCCCAAGAGTTCCCGCATGCGCAGGTAACCGTGGCTTTGTCGTGGTAGGTCGGGTGAATGTTTGCTTTCATGGTTTATATACCCGGGATGCCTGTTATCTAGTTGGCGATAGGGTCTACGTTTACCCGTCGTCGGTCTTTCGATCCAAAGTCGAAGCGAACCTGACCGTCAACCAGTGAGTAAATCGTGTGGTCTCGACCAATTCCTACGTTTGCACCAGCGGTGAATTTAGTTCCACGCTGACGAACAATGATCGCTCCCGCAGTCACAGCCTCACCAGCAAACGCCTTCACTCCGAGTCGCTTTCCTGCGCTATCTCGGCCGTTTCGGGAAGTACCGCCACCTTTTTTATGTGCCATTTAGATGATCCAGTCTTCTGCTGGGATGCAGATGTAATCTACTTGCTTGAAATCGACTTGATCAGGACTGAAGTAACGTCCTGTCGGTGACCGCGCTTTACGCGCTGTCGGGTTTTGTTCTTGTAACGCAGAGAAACTACTTTGTCTGCCTTACTGTGGTCGGTGATCTCTGCAGTAACAGATGCGCCCTTTACGACAGGTGCACCAACCGAGAGTTTTCCGTCGACCGAGGTCATCAACACCCGGTCGAATTTGAACTCAGCGCCAACCTCTGCGTTGAGCTTCTCAACGTCCAGAGAGTCGCCTTCGCGTACTCGGTACTGCTTGCCGCCGGTATTGATAATCGCGTAATTTGTGGTCATTCGTGTGTAATCCGTAAATTGCCTAACCTGTCTATTCTAAGTTGCAATTACGCCTAGGGTCAATTTCAATTCACCCGTGTTTTTGCAGAATAAATCTCGGTTTGAATTACGACTCGAATCGAAGCGTCGGAATTAGATCACCGCGCTGTACTGCGTTTTCGATCATTGTGGACGGGATGTCGGAAGTTGAAATTGAACCTTGCTTGTTCAATTCAACCACCAGTTCTTTATATGCCGTTGCCGTCGAACTGTAGTCGTTCCAAATACGACCGTCCTGAATTTCACACCAGGGAGCAAGAGCCAGCCTGTGTTGATCAAACTCAACACGTCGTCTGGAATGGTCGGAAGAAGTGATCACTGACTCATATCCATCGACCATCACCTCGATCGAATAGCTATCACTTACCTCAGCACGTACATCATCGAGGCTTGGTGGATCACTGACTGAGTCGAGTATCGCTGTAACCGCCTGATCTCTATCGCCGTAGGGAACAAGATTAATTCCTGGAACGGACTCGAACTCTCTGAGCGCCCCGACTCGCGCAGATATCGATGGAGTTCCAGCTACCACTGATTCAATCGGAACCAAACCGAACGATTCAACGAACCTTCCGAGGTTAAGGGTCACATCACCAGCGGCAAGATAGGCTGGCATATCTTCTGGAGACAGCCACTCGTGAAGTTCGACAATGTCGTTGCCACCGTGCTCCTGGATCGCCGTGTTCAGCGACTCAAGCGACTGTGCTGCCTCATCAAAATTCGAGTCGGCGGAATATGCAGGCACAAGCATTCTGATTTTGCGTTCCGGCAATTCTCTCTCAAGTGTGATCGCGACCTCGATCGACTCCAGAAGACCTTTCGATTCCTGTGGTCGATGCGGATAGAGAAGAATGATGTCTCCATCTTCCCTGGGACGTATCGAGGAGGGCAGTTTCGGTGATATTGAAGTCGGAATTTCGATTCCGTTCGGAACGGTAACTACCGGCTCGACAAACCCGCTTCCGGTGATGGCTGCGGTCGCTTCGACACACCTTTTCAAGTAGTCACTCGGGACAATCGTTGCCGATGCATTGAGAGTTGTGACCGACAACAGTGCTTCTTCATACACCAAGTCGTGGATAGAACGAACTGGGTCTGCGGATCCAAGCGCCTGTCGCAGATACATAGCGTCAGCGTGTAGATAAACGTGATCAGCCCACTCACCTGCACTGCTAATAGCACTCGCCGTTAGGCTCAGAGCCGCAGGGCTAACCTGGTGTGTCGCCGGGAATGCTCCTCGAAGCTGAAGTATCGGCAGTACGTCTGCACGCCCTATCTTGAATCCCGACAGGTTGGCCTCTGTACGAGTGCAATACACCCGAACATCGTGACCCCGCTCTGAAAGTCCAGCAACGACCTGTTGCAAGATACGTTGAGAGCCCCCAATGACTTGCCCTGAGACAAGAGGGGCAGCGGAAATAGCAGCGATCTTCATCGTCTAACCGTTGTTGCCGTCAGCAAAGACGCCGAATTGCCTCTGAAACCAGACAAGCGGATCACCATCTGAGACTGAAATCGCCTCAACCTTGCCGATGAAGACCGTGTGATCACCTGCCGGATGAGCCGCGAACACCGAACAATCCATCGAAGCAATGGCATTCGCAATTACTGGTGATTGCTCAAGCTCGCCTAGCAAACTAGATTCCAGGTGCCCGCGAGACTCTGGTGGCGTAGCGAAGTGTTTCGCTATATCGGTTTGCGAACTATCAAGAATAGAAATTCCGAAACGCCCGGTGTTCGAGATCAGTCCGTGGGACTGGCGTTCCTCGCCAACTACAGCGAGTACGAGCGGGGGATCAAGCGAAACCGAAGTCACACTGCTGGCGGTCATACCATGTACATTCCCGTTCGGCTCGACCGTTGTTATGACCGTGACCCCGGTGGCAAAGCGAGACCACGCGTCGCGATACATTTGCTGAATTCGATCAGTGGATTCCAATAGTTTCCCGCCCCGGAATGTTCGTGGTGCGGATTATAGACATCGCTAACTTAGCGACGTGCTCAACGGTGCAACCATTCGATCGGATCTGGATCGACGTAACCCGACAGCTCAACGTACGCCACGCCAGTTATTGGGTCCCCGTCCTTAGTCCCTGAAACATCAACCTTGCCTTCCCAGTATGTAGACGCTCGCGGGAGTCCTTCACTAACTTCCTGTTCATCCCAGATGGATAGGAGGTCCAACTCAAGCGCAATTTCCTCTACGTTCATTTGCCATTCGGAGGGGTATTCGCCCCCTGAGTGCGGACTGGTCCAGGTCTCAAGAACATCGATTTCGATTCCGTCGGTAACGTGAGTTACCAGACCATCGACATCCATAAATGTGGCATAAAGATCCACCGACTCCCCATCTACACCACGTGCATCGGACACCATGAGTGCAGATCCGTCATCGAATAGTAAAGCGAACCATTGCCAACCAGCAGGTTTTCCAACAACGAAGAAATCGCCCCACTGATGATCAAACCACGAAGTGCCCTCAACGGTGAGTTCTTCTCCTTTGAGCGTGAGGGTCCCGGCGGTTTGTTGTCTCGGCCACGAGTAGTAGTAAGTTGCTCCTGCTTCAGTCGGGATCCAGCCGATTTCTTTGTGCAGCATCGCATCCGTTTGTGCCACCAATTGGAGATCGATTCCTATCTCGTCACCTTCAGCTGCGATCTGAAAAGATCCCGGCTTTGGACCGACCTCGAGACGCCATCCTGCCACATCAATGCTCGGATTTTCTCTAGAGGCAAACCAGCCTCCAGCACGCGCCCTTGCCTCAACCACATGTACCTTTCCTGCAACGTCGAAGATGGCACCTTGCGCAACATAGTTGGGCTCGTTTTCATCGTCCTGGGATTTGAAGATCACAAAGTGATACCCATACTCATCCCTTGAGTCTGATTCGAGATGCCCGTTGAAATACCACCACTCAAGTCGAGAATCGTGCGCCAGTTCGTCTCTCGGGAACTCGACAGGTATCGGTGTAGGAGTTGGTTCCGGTGAGGCTCCGGTCGGAACAGGACGCGGATCTGCTGAAACCGTGCATGAAACGGCAATCAACAGCGGCATGATTCCGTAGAGGATGGCACGTGATCTAGTGAGCACGATCGACCTCCGGTAGTAGCTTGTCGAGCCATGCTGGCAACCACCAGTTCCAGTCACCAGCGATTCGCATAATCGAAGGCGCGACAAGTGCTCTGACAAGTGTCACGTCAACAAACACGGCTAGTGCGAGTCCGAGTCCAATCGCCTTCACCACGACAACATCAGCCAATACGAAGCTCGCAGCTACAACGATCAGGATTCCTGCTGCACCAGTGATGATCAACCCACTCTTTTGGAGTCCTTCAGCAACGCTCTGTTGGTTGTCTTTTGTTCGGTCATAAGCCTCTGAAACACGGGATAGCAGGAATATTTCGTAGTCCATGCTCAGACCAAAAATGATCGCGAACAGAAGAATCGGAAGGGTCGCCTCAATAACGCCCATTGCCTCGAAGTTCAAAACCCCGGAAAGATTGCCTTCCTGGAATACAAAAACCAGTGCTCCATAACTGGCAAGGATCGACAAAACATTCAGCACGACCGCTTTGAGTGGGAGGATGACTGACCTGAACAAGATCATGAGAGACACGTACGTAACTAGCAAAACCGCACCGATCACATATGGAAACTTTCCGTAGAGGGTGTTGACGATGTCAGTGATTTCACCGGCACCACCATTGACGTGCAATTCACCTGATTCAGGGATCAGAGCACGTATTTCTGTTACAAGGGAACGGGTCTCCGGCCAGAACGGGTGCAGGTCACTTTCAACCAGGTACAAGATCGCTCCATCGCGGGCGGCATCCCTAATCAACCGTGATGCAGTCACATCAGTTACGGACTCCGGGTATTGATACAAAATCTCGTAGTCATCTGGGCCGAGAGTTGGATCGAGGTTCACGATGCTGGAAACGGCGCTAACACCTCCTAGCGACTCGATTGCCCGACCGACGTCGTACGCGTCTCGAATGTTTTTCGAATCGAACGGACTTCCTTCGAACGTGTACGCCACCGGAATCACCGTTTTCACAGCAAATCCGAACTCTTCACGAAGCACATCGAAACCCTGTCGTGATTCGAGTGCATCAGGAAGGATCGTGGCGTCGACAGTGCCGAGTCGCATGGACATTGCCGGAACTGCGAGTAAGACCAGGATGGCGGAAGTTGGGATCAGCACCAACCAGGGACGCTTCATCACCCAGTTGGAAAACGGTCCCCAGAAGCTAGATCGTTTCTGCCAATCAGGTCCTACCCTGAAACGATTTACACGTTCGCCAAGTACAGCAAGAATTGCAGGCATTAGCGTTAGTGCTGCAAGGAGTGCAGCGAATATGACCGCTACAGCCCCGATGCCTACTGACCTGAGCATCATCACGTCGAATGCGATCAAGCTTAGTAGTCCGATAAGACTGGTGACTGCCGAGAACAGAATCGCTCGACCGGCTCGAACTTGTGCGTTGACCACGGCTGACTCGACGGACTGCCCTGCCCTGAGTTCCTCCTGGAATCTCGAGGTGTAGAAAAGGGAATAGTCGATCCCGATGCCAATCCCGAGCAACGTCACAATGTTCAGGGCGAACACTGACATGTCGATTCCCTGGGACATGAAGAAGACAATCCCTAATCCGACAATTACACCTCCGCCACCGACAGCTGCAGGAAGAATCGCAGCGACCAGGGTTCCGAAAACGAGTAGTAGAGTTAGGGTCGCAATGGGGAACGCAACCGTCTCACTACGCCGTAGGTCTTCTTCACTGGCGAGTGAGATATCGCGGTAAAGAGCCGGTCCGCCAGTAACCACCATCTTCAATGGACCCGGATCAACCACTGCATCAACGATCTTCAGGAACTGGACTGACTCTTCTAATTCAATCGTTAATCCAGTAGACACATGAACGGTGTTGCTTACCGGTGACACTCGCTCCGGATCGTCCAGATGAGTAACTACAAACGACACTTCCTCATATTCAAGCAGTGGTTGTATTGCTGTAAGAACTGCATCTGAAAACCGCGGATCAAATGGAGACCACTCGGGATGACTGAAAACAAAATCGACTGACAAGGTCGAAAGTTCTAGTCGTTCTTGCAGCACCTGCCGTGCTTGGACCGATGGGAATGATTCGTTCGAGAACCCACCCGGTTTCAAAAACTCATGCGCTCTTGGAGCGAACGGAGCAGACACGGCAATGATCACAGCCCACGTGGCGAGAACCACGTATTTTCGGCGAGCCACGAATGAGCCGAGTGCGAAAAGCATTATTTGATTGTGATCAAATACCAGCCGGAGCGCAACATGTTCAGGTGTACGTTAAGTCGATCAATTTCGATGCTGGTGTCAGTTAACGAAAGAGCGGGCACCATCTAGATGCCCGCTCTCAAGATCGATTTTTGGGTCGAAGGACTACTCTTCTTCGGTCGCCTCAACCTCTTCGGCTTCAACCTGATCCACCGATTCGCTTGCAGCTTCTGACGTGCCGTTCTCGCTGGCTTCCAGTGTGTCGAGATCAACCTCTGCGCTGGCTTCCCGTCGTTCGGAAATCACTCGGATAGCCGAAATTCGGTCGCCTGATTCTGGCACCTGGATCTTCACACCTTGAGCTATTCGGCCTGTCGATCGAATTTCACCAAGGTTTGTCCTGATCACCTGTGCCTTTTCACTGACCAAAACCAGCTTCCCAGTTGAATCAGTTCGAATGTCTTCGCTGACAACCGCTGAGTCGGCAACCTTGCCGGTTTTAGTGGTTACTTTCAGGGTGATCAATCCCTTACCACCGCGCCTTTGCTGCGTGTAGTGGCGAAGGAGTGATAGTTTCCCGTAGCCCTTCTGGCTGACGATCAGCAGGTAGCCCTCGTCATCGACAACGTTCATCGAGACGATCTCGTCCTTGCCTTGAAGAACCATTCCTCTCATCCCACCAGCAGCACGCTGCCGCGGTCGAACGTCTGAAGTTCGGAATCTGATCGACATACCTTCTTTGGTAACGAGGATCACATCTTCGTCATCGTCAGCAAGCACGGCACTCACAAGTGAGTCATCCCCCTTGAGGTTGAAGCACTTCAAACCGCTGCGGTTCATGTTTCGCAGCAACGGTAAGTGCATTCGCTTGATCTGACCGTTCTTGGTGACCATCACCAGGTAGGTGTCTTCGAGATAACTTGACACAGCTACCACAGCATGAACTTCTTCTCGTGGTTCCATATTGAAACCGAGGTTCTGAACCGGTGTACCGCGTGAGTTACGTGACTGGTCAGCAGGAAGTTCAAAAACTCTCGAGGCGAACACACGTCCCCTGTCTGTAAAGAACAGAAGGTAGTCGTGGGTATCGGCTATCTGCAGGTGCGGCGTTACGTCGTCTTCCTTGGTCATACGCTGACCTCGGACGCCCTTACCTCCACGGTGCTGCTTCTTATAGGTGTCTAGCTTTACGCGCTTCACATAGCCGTTGCGGCTGAGCGTGATCACTACGTCTTCATGAGGCTCTGTGTCCTCACGTCGCCACTCGCCAAGTTCTTCAGGATGAACAACGGTTCGTCGCTCATCTCCGTACTTGCGTTTGAGTTCCTGGGTTTCCTGGCGGACAACTGCGAGAACTTTGGCTGCATCAGCGAGAAGGTCTTCGAGTTGCTGTACTAGAGCCAGAAGTTCGTTGTACTCGTTCTCAATCTTCTCTCGCTCAAGAGCTGCCAATCGGCGGAGCTGCATGTCGAGGATCGCCTGCGCCTGAATCTCAGACAGGTCGAACTCGTTCATCAAGTTCCCGCGAGCTTCCTCGACATCTGCAGAGTTTCGGATCAACTCGATTACTCGATCGAGGTTGTCGATCGCAATTCGAAGTCCTTCGAGGACGTGCAGTCGAGCTCGAGCTTTCTTCAGATCGAACTCGGCTCGTCGGCGTACAACTTCTTCACGGAATTCGATGTAGTGTCGGAGAGCCTGCTTGAGTGTCAGAACTCGAGGTGTGCCGTCAACCAGCGCAATCATGTTCACAGAGAACGAATTACGCAGGTTGGTCTGCTTATACAAATTGTTCAGAACAACAGGTATATGTGCTCCACGCCTCATTTCGAGGACGATGCGCATTCCCTTGCGGTCTGACTCGTCACGAATTTCCGAAATACCTTCGATCTTTCGAGCCTTGATTAGATCAGCAATCTTGGCAACGAGAGATGCCTTGTTGACTTGGAACGGAATCTCCGTGAACACCAGGCGTTTTCGGTCCTGACGAGGAACATCTTCGATCTCGTGGCTTGCCTGGACCATGACTCGTCCACGTCCGGTCACGTAAGCGTTTCGGATGCCTTCCTGGCCCCAAATGTGAGCACCTGTTGGGAAGTCTGGTCCCTGCACGTACCGCATAAGGTCGTCTACGGAAGCGTCAGGGTTCCCGATCAAGTGGACGACAGCGTCACATATTTCCGCAGCGTTGTGAGGCGGAATGTTGGTCGCCATTCCCACAGCGATACCGGAAGCACCATTCACAAGCAATGCGGGGAGTCGTGCAGGAAGAACTGTTGGCTCTTTCAGAGACTGGTCGAAGTTTTCACCCCAGTCGACGGTCTCTTTGTCGATATCGCCAAGCATCATCTCGGTGATTGATGACAATCGACACTCGGTGTAACGCATTGCAGCTGGCGGGTCACCGTCAACTGAGCCGTAGTTACCCTGTCCGTCTACAAGCGGGTATCTCAGCGAGAAGTCCTGCGCCATACGCACCTGTGCGTCGTACACGGAGCTGTCACCGTGTGGGTGGTATTTACCAAGCACTTCACCAACGAGACGTGCGCTCTTCTTGTATGAAGAGGTTGGACGCATGCCCTGGTCGTGCATGGCGTAGAGGATTCGACGCTGCACAGGTTTAAGGCCGTCCCGAACATCTGGCAGTGCTCTGGACACGATAACGCTCATAGCGTAGTCCAGGTACGAGGCCTTCATCTCCTCTTCAATGCCAATGGGGCGAATATCACCAAGGTCGCTGTTGACCATAAATTACTCCACTGAGGGTTAGTGGTTCCGAACGTGGAATCCAATTGGACGCGCAGAACGAAAAATAACCCTTCAACATTACTCTTTCCCACGTGTGCGCGCAACGCACGTGCGCACGCGTACGCGAGATTCGTCGAAAAACGCTGTTATTGGTCGCTGCGTTCGACAAGGGCGAGCAGCAAGCTGTCAAACCCTTTCGGGGTGCTTTCGAAGTCGTGAGCAGGCCACTGAACACCGATCAACCATTCACGACCGGGTTTCTCGATCGCTTCGATCACCTGGTCGTCTGCGTAGACGGACGAAAGCAGGCCGTCAGCTACCTGGCCAGGGCGCAACGCATGTGTGTGAGCTGAAGGAGCAGTTACCCAGCCAGATCCGGCAATGGTGTAAGAGATCTTTCCTCCAGGCGCAATGAACACCGGATGCTTGCTCGGCTCACCCGGTTGTCCATGTCCTTCGCTAGGTTCGGGCAACCCACCACCTAGAGCAATGTTTAGCGCGTGCATGCCCCAACCGATTCCCAGGACGGGGAGCTGACGATCGATCGCTTCATTCACCACAGCGGGAACATTGGAGGCAACCTCCAGGGGTTCTTCACCCGCGAGCATTAGGCCGCCAGCGTCATCTGGCAGACCTTCCGATAGCTCCATCACAAGCACTGCTTGTCCCTCGGCATGTTCAATTGCTCTTACGAATGGAGCAGGATTTTCCGATGGGTTTACGTAGAGAGCGACTTTGGGCAAGTTCGAATATCCGTCGAGGGCAGGTTTATCCAAAAAAGTAGGAGACGATCAGGGTTGGCTAAAAAGGGATGCCCCACAAGCCCATCCACTCGGACAGGGAGCGCTCAACGAGCAGTCCATGCTTCCTGAGGTCGTGTCCAAGTTGAGCTTCGGTCGGTCGATCTCGCTCGCCTTCCTCATCGCCTGTCGGAACGAACGGGTAGAACGATTTTCGGTCGTACCTGTAGATCCAGTAGGTTCGCAAACCAGATCTGTATGTGTTGTCTTCAACAGTCCCGGTGAAGTACAGCTCAAAGACGGCTGCGAGCAAGTTATCAGCGCCACCATTGGCACCAATAGCATTGCCAACTGTGAACACACTCGAAACTAGATCCTCAAAGTTTCCATCTTCGAGAACGACCCAGCGCATGCCATGATCATCGTCAACAACATCAAAGGCGGTTTTTGTCGCCCCGGCACCGGAGTACAACACCGGGTTCAACTCGTTTTTTATGTCCCTCAGAAACGTAACTTCATCGTCGTTTCTGTAGATGACACCAGCACGTCGTGACGGCGTTATTTCACCTGCGGCTTGAAGCCGAGCTTCTGCCTTGATGACGGTCGACATCGCCGACCAATCCGACTTGGGCGCTTTAGTAGACCGAAAAAATGGCACGCTAGCTCAACCCGTACTTCATTCGCTGTTCCAGTTCGCGAAGTCGCTTAATCCGCTCCTGTACAGGTGGATGGGTTGAGAACAGGTGCATCGATCCCTCGCCTTTCAATGCGGCGGGGATGATGAGGAAAGCGTTCGCTGTTTGGAGTTTTCGTAGATCTTTGTCAGGGATGTTGGCAACAGTTCCACTGATTTTCTCGAGAGCATCTGCCAAACCACCTGGATCACCAGATATTTCCGCGCCGGTATGGTCGGCGCCATATTCCCGGTATCGGGTAAGTGCGAGAACCAGCAGTTGACCAATGAAGTACACAGCGAGTGTCACCAGGTACACCATCATCACTCCACCGCCGTTGTTGTTACGTCGGCCTCCCATGCCACCGAACAGCATGTTCCAGAACAACATTGTCATCAGGAAGCTGGTTAGCGTCACCAGGAAATTAGCGATTGCAAGAACTCGCATGTCACGGTTGGCGACGTGGGCGAGCTCGTGACCAATCACGGCTTGTAGTTCTCGGTCGTTCAGTCGACTCTGAATGCCGGTAGTAACCGCAACCAGAGCATTCTTCGGGTTTCGCCCAGTGGCAAATGCGTTCGGGATTGGCGTATCAATGATCGCTACTTTCGGCATCGGCATTTCATATCTGTCTGCCAACAACTTGATCATCTTGTGAAGCTCAGGAGCTTCGCTTTCTGACACTTGTTTCGCCCCGGTTGATGCCAGGATCAACCGATCAGACATGAAGTACTGGACCAGCACCATGATTCCGACAATCCCGCCTACAAAGTAGATCGGCATTCCAACCGAAAATAGGAACAGCGCAAATATGGCGTAAAGAAAACCGAGCATGACCATGGTGAAGTACATACGACTTACCAATCCTCGGTCTTTATGGAATTTCCTCGTACCTGTGGTCGACGTCAATTAGAACCTCTCTGTGCAAGATGGGGCAATCGAATATTGAGGTGGGTAGAATTTTACCGTAGCTGCAGCCGTGACGGTGTTCGGCAGCAGACTCTCCCATCTCCATTTGTAATACGCTCTTACCTGGAAGTTAGATTGACCTCTGCATCACAACCCTCGACCGTGTCCGACGAGAATCTTGAACTAATCGAAAAATCGATTGTACGAGCGGTCGAAAAAGCGGGGCAGCTTGTATCAAGCCGGTTTGGAACCGTTCTCGAGATTTCGAATAAAGGTGAACGACCCGGTAAAGATCTCGTCACGGATGTCGACAAGGCAAGTCAGAAAATCATCGAAGCCGTCATGGCTGAGGATTTTCCAGAGCACATGCTGCTCGGCGAAGAAGACCCACCTGACGAACCCCCTGCGGTTGCTGACTGGCTGTGGGTCGTGGACCCGATCGATGGCACAACAAATTTTGTGAACTCATCGCCAGAACATGCCATTTCTGCTGCCGTGCTCTATCGAGGTGAACCGGTAGTAGCTGCAATTTGGGTTCCCTGGCCGAACGCCGAAGGCAATCTGCTCATGCGTGCTCGAAAGGGCAACGGCACATGGATCAATGACCAGAAGATATCCGTTCACCCTGGATCAGATTCTGGTCAGCCGATAGCGGGAGTGCTTTCCGGCATTCCAGGATGGTTGAGACGTGCTTTCGAGGTCAAAAACGGTCTAAACGGCAATCTTGGAGAAACCCGAATTGGGGGTAGTGCCTGCTACCACCAGTTCATGGTCGCGAGCGGTTCGATGCAATTCGGAATTACCGGTTTCGCTCACACCTGGGACTTTGCTGCTTCAGTACTTTTGGTCAAGGAAGCAGGTGGAAAGTTCTATGCCACTGAATCTCGATCGAAGTTCACACCTTTTGACGGATGGGCTGCGAACTACGCAAACGACCCCGAAACGTACGAACGTCTCCGTAAATGGCGAGGATTGGTACTTTCTGGATCGCCCAAAACGGTCGAGTACGTAGCGAGTCACTTGGAGCCACATAAACCCGGCGTTCGAGCCTCGATTCAGCGTGGAATCAAGAACCTGGTTGGTCGCGCTTAACGCTCGACTTCTACCTGCGGGTAAAAAGCGACATAGTCTTTGATGCGCATCGCAGGTTCTGACGGATCGGGGTAATACCAGGCGACATCGGTGGCTTGCTTACCATCTACTTCGAGACTGTAATAACTTGCTATGCCCTTCCAGGCACAGCGAGTGTTCAGATTGCTATCGGTGAAGTACTCCGACTTAATCGAATCTGGCGGAAAATAGATGTTTCCTTCAACCATTTCGTAAGTTTCGGATTCCGCAACTACCGTTCCGTTGAACACCGCTTTTGCCATCCGGTATTTCTCCCCGCTCTTCCGCTGATCGACCGAAGATCTCGACCCTCGATATTTGGTTCGAATAAACCTGAGATGCCAGGCGGTGCGCATTCGATGCACGTTTTCACCGCGTCGTTTTCGTTCCACTGGCATCAGAATCACAGTAGATTCTGCAGCGCACACACCCCGGCGTTTGTTTGAGAGAATTTATCGATCAGGAACGTAGTCAAACACCGTACGTGATGTAGATTACGCTTTCGGCGAAGACTGCTAGAGACAAACAGGCTTTAGGGCTGGAGTCTGATCTGGCCGCCAATTGCCACGCAGGAGAAGGAATGACGATCGCACAGAGCCCCACAACACCAGTGAACGCGGACCCTCAGTCGCCCGAGGAATTGATCCGTTACTACCAGAGTGTTCGCTCATTCACCGAGCGTATGTGTGAGCCGATGGTTAACGAGGACTACGTTATCCAGTCGATGCCTGATGTCAGTCCAACAAAGTGGCACCTTGCGCACGTTACCTGGTTCTTCGAAACGTTCGTTCTCGGAAACAACTATCCGAACTACGAGCCGCTAAATAAGCAGTACAACTATCTCTTCAACTCGTACTACAACGCTGTCGGCGAGCAGTTCTGTCGACCACGTAGAGGGCAAATTTCACGACCAACCGTCAAAGAGGTGTACGACTACCGGCACTATGTTGACGAAAAAATGGTCGACCTCATCACTCGGATGGGACGTGACGGCAGCCTCGACAATCTACGCAGCGTAATCATCCTGGGCATTAATCACGAGCAGCAGCATCAGGAGTTGATGGCTACTGACATCAAGCACGTCCTGTCGATGAACCCACTCCGCCCGACTTTGTATGAGCGACCTGCCGATCCTGCACCGGTCGGAGTACCTGACCTTGAATGGTTCAGATACGCCGAAGGTGTTTACGACATCGGCTGGAATTCCGACCGTTTCTCTTTCGACAATGAAGGTCCTGAACACAAGCAGTACGTGAATGCCTTCGAAATAAGCTCAAGGTTGATCACGAATGGCGAATATCTTGAATTCATGGATGATGGTGGCTATCACCGTCCGGATCTCTGGCTATCACTTGGGTGGGCAGAGGTTCAGGAAAACGCTCTCAAAGAAAACGACTGGGAGAAGTTCGACAAACCCCTGTACTGGTTCCAGACCGATGACGGCTGGATGCAATACACGTTAGCCGGTCCTCGCGTTGTCCACCCTGATGAACCTGTTGTGCATGTCAGTTTCTTCGAAGCCGACGCATTCGCACGGTGGAAGGGCTATCGCTTGCCAACCGAATTTGAGTGGGAGATTGCTTCCGCTGATGCCGACATAGATGGCGGAACGTACTCAGACAGTTTCAGATTCCATCCACGCCCGCTGACTGCCTATGCGCCTTCCGGAAGGCTCCATCAAATGTACGGTGACGTGTGGGAATGGACCGCAAGCGCCTACCTACCGTTCCCCGGTTTCAAAGCGGAAGAAGGAGCCATTGGCGAATACAACGGTAAGTTCATGGCAAACCAGATCGTGCTTCGAGGTGGATCAGTAGCAACGCCTCAGAATCACATTCGCCCTACTTATAGAAATTTCTTCTACGCCAAAGATAAATGGCAATTCATGGGGTTCCGCCTCGCGAGAGACACCCGGTAACCACGAATGACAAGTCTTTCAGTCAGTAATCAGACAACGAGCGCGTCTAGCGAAATGCTCCAGGACGTTTTATCCGGACTGTCCGGTGATCAGAAAACGCTTCCAAGCAAGTACTTCTACGACGAACGTGGCTCGCAGTTGTTCGATGACATTTGCGAACTCGATGAGTATTACGTGACTCGGACTGAAGCCGCACTCATGTCTACCTGCGTCAGAGAGATCGCCGAAGTCATCGGTCCAAACGCACTGCTGGTTGAGTACGGAAGTGGTAGTTCGATCAAGACCAAGCTTCTACTTCAAAATTTGCGTCAACCTGCCGGTTACGTTCCCATCGACATTTCGGGGGAGTATCTCAATCAGGTTGGAATCGGACTCCAGTCGGAGTTTCCTCATATTGAAGTGCTTCCAGTGGCAGCCGATTTCACAAAGAAGTTCCATGTTCCTAATCCGCGCTCGGGAGTTGGAAGAAAAGTTGTCTACTTCCCGGGTTCCACGATCGGAAATTTCCAGCGCCATGATGCGTTGAACCTTCTTCAAGACATGTCGGATGTCGCAGGACAAACCGGTGGTGTCTTGATCGGTGTCGATCTCGACAAAGACCGTGTGGTCCTGCACGCCGCATACAACGATGCCAGAGGTGTGACAGCTGAGTTCAACCTGAACGTGCTGGGCAGGATTAACCGTGAACTGGGTGGCAATTTTGACCTTTCAAAGTTCGATCACAAAGCCGTTTTTAACGAGCACGAATCTCGAATAGAGATGCACCTGATCTCAAACTGTGAGCAAACTGTCGATGTTCAAGGTGCAACCTTCAGGTTTTCGACTGGCGAATCCATCCTGACCGAGTATTCCCACAAGTACACAGTTGATACTTTTTCAAGAATGGCTTTGACTGCCGGACTCGCAGCCAGGAACGTTTGGACTGATCCGAACGAAATGTTCGCAGTGTTCTACATGGAACGCGTTTAGCGTTTCAGCGCAGTCCTTAGTTCGCCCACCAGGTTTCCACGCCGACCCGCAACGACGCGTTTTAGTCCCAGCCAGCCGGCCATGAGTTTCAACTCGTCGGCAAGATTCTCAGCGACGTACTCATGGTCGAATCCTTCCTCGACGAAAGCACCTTTTACGCGCAAAACGCTTTTATCACGTTCGGCTTTTAGATCGACTCTTCCTACAAGATCTTCACCAAGTAGGAACGGATAAACGTAGTAGCCGTACTTCCGTTTTTTCTCTGGGACATAAATCTCGATCTTGTAGTCGAAATCGAAGATTCGCTTGATTCGGTCACGATTCCAGACCAGCGGATCGAACGGTGTAAGCAACGTTCTTCCTTTGACCGGTTCAGCTGACATCAATTTCGACGGAACGTAAGCCGGTTCGTTCCAGCCTTCGACGGAAGCAATTTGAACTTCGCGGTCGGCAACGAGCCGGTCGAGAATTGGCCGTGCGACCGGATTTTTCACCCGAAAATAATCGGCAAGATCGGGAGCTGTCCCAACGCCGTGGGCAATCGATGCTTTCTTGAGCCACTCATACCTCGAATCATCGATGGTAGGAGCGAACCCATTGAAGTGCTGCTCAGGAATAACTCGCTCGGAAATATCGTAGTAGCGGGTGAAGTTTTTCCGAGTTGCTACTGAAAAATCACCTCGTCCGAAAAACCACTCCATCGCGATTTTGCCGTGGTTGTAGCCCCACCAGGGTCCCTGTCGCTTACCTGCTCCGTCCAGCTCAGACGCCGTCATTGGTCCGTTTGCAATTACCTGCTCGTACGCGCTCTCCAGGAACTCCGGATTCTCTTCCGTTAGTTGCTGAATCCGCTTCCAGGGTCTGAACTCAGCCATTCGAGGACGGAACCACGCATGATCCTCGATTGGGACGAAGCACGCTTCATGTGCCCAGGTCTCGAACAAATCTTTGTCGTCGTATGCCAGCTCTTCGAGCAATCCTTGATCATAAGATCCAAGCCTCGAAAACATTGGCATGTAATGAGTTCGCACGCATACATTGACCGAGTCGATCTGGAGAACGCCCATTGCACGTATGCTCTTGCTGATGTCGGCCTTGGTTACGGTTCGATCCAGTCTTCCCGAATCAAGACCTTGCGCCCGAATCGCAATTCGTTTGGCTTCTTGATTACTTAGTTGAATAGGCATCCGCTCGGCTACACCATTGGCCAGGGCACGTTAATGTCAGGATCAAGCACGGGATAGTTTTTTGAGTCGAGCATTTCGGCTGCGCGTGTAACCAGGTCGTCGATTTCCGGTTGGGTTATCAGACCCTGTAACTCTCCCCAGAAATCTCTCTTATCCAAGAGGTCTTTTTGCAGACCCGCAATCGCATTAAGGTGCTCAACAGGATATTCAGTGCCGTTGAATTCGAACATAACTGTGCGACGGTGCGCCGTCTGATTGAAGGTCAATCCGTGGTCGATGGACCACAACTTCCCGTCGTCATCGACGATACAGCTGCCGCCCTTTCGATCGGCATTGTGAGTCAGCACGTCAAACGTTGCCATACCTTTGAAATCGTTGAGGCGTTCGTCTCTCAAACTGAAAAAATTGTCTTCAGCGTCGGCTGCGTCGATAAACAGTTGGAAACTGCCTTCACCGTGGGGTCCCTCGCGAACTACTGTTGGTGGAATAGCTGGCCAACCAAGTCGCTGCGACAATTTGTACGACGCCAACTCTCTCAAATGCAGAGTGCCGTGCGGGAAGTCTTTTAGCGGTCGCTCACCAGCTGCAGGCTTGTAAATGCCGTAAATCGATGAGGCTTCATCGACTTCTTGACCTGCTTCATCGTCAGGATCGAACTTTTCGGGATCAGTTAGCCGTGCAACGAATACGTAGTTCGATCCACCGGGATGAAGTCCAATTCCACTGACCGGCCAGGATTGAAGCTGGTCAATAACTTCGTTTTCATCAAACGCCAGAGCGTCCATTTCACGCTCTTGCATTACTAATCGGCTCCGCGCCCCATCGGGTTTTCGGTCGGGTTGTACCCGTTTACCTTCACGCAAAAATGGCTCACACCGGGAGTTAACGGTGCTGTACAGAGCGGACATGGTTTTCTACCCGCAGCGACAATTTCCGCCGAACGCTTGGAAATCTCATTGGCCTGCTCACGGCTGAAGCTAAACCTGACGTGGGTTATTGCGTCTGAAGGTGCGTCATCACCGGTCATGTCCTGGGCGCTGAGCGTGAACACGTCAGCTGCCGGATCATGTTCAAGGGCCATATCACCGGTTTTGAATTCAACGTAAATGTATTCGTTGGGATTCGTTTGTTCTGAGTCGAACGGAGCTGGATCTGGTGGAGTCTCGCGGGTGACAATCACCTGCCGCAGAGAGAGACCAACCTGGTAAAGCTGTTCCTTCTCCATCCAAACAGTCGCTTCCCCGCGATTGCTTTTGGCAGTGATGTTGAACGTACGATTTCCGGGTTCTCCGAACGTCTCGCACTGAACTGTGCTGACAAATCCAAGATCGTGTAGTCCGGCTTCGCTCAACAAACACTCCCGACTCATTACATAGGTAGCTGAAAAGAACCGCCACATTCTAATGACAAGTATCGACTCGGTGTACCGAACAATCAATTTTTCAGTTCAATAGCGAGGGAATACTTCTGCTTGTGTCGCTGTCAGTGGTAGCATTGATTCTTAAGGCGCTGCAGATTACTGCGCGACGGAGACGAGTAGTTCGGCACTAGGTGCAAGCGAGTCCGGTACGGTGAAAGCGGACAACCGAACCCCGAACGAAAATCCCTCCTGAGCCATCATCCGAAAGGTCGGAATTGACGATCAAGTAGGCATGATCGGGTTCGTGCCCCGTTACCAGGCACGAGGGCATAACCAATGTGCTCTAACTGAGTGCCTCGATCCGGCAACGCAATCGGGGAACAAGGGTGGTACCGCGAGTCATTTCGACCCGTCCCTTCAGGGGATGGGTTTTTTTGTGCCTATTTCCAAGGCAATTTCATATCGATGCGTAAGCAGGAGAACAGGCGCGAGATGGCTAACAAAGTAGAGCTGTACGACACGACACTTCGTGACGGGACACAGCAGGAAGGAATTTCACTTTCTGTTGAGGATAAGCTCGCCATTACCGAGCGCCTTGATGAACTCGGAATCGATGTCATCGAAGGTGGATACGCCGGCGCAAATCCAAAGGATGACGAATACTTCCAACGGGTTCAGTCGCTCGACCTGAAGCACGCTCAAATCGCTGCATTCGGGAATACCCGCCGTGCGAACGGAGACGTCGAATCCGACCCCACCCTGAAGGCTCTTCTCGACACTGGTGCCCCAATCCTGACACTCGTAGGCAAATCGTCTGAGTACCAGGTAAAAGATGTTCTACAAACATCTCTCGAAGAAAACCTAGCCATGGTTGCAGATTCGGTTCGATACCTGACTGCCCAGGGACGGAGAGTGTTCTTCGACGCTGAGCACTTTTTTGACGGCTACAAGCTAAACCCTGAATATGCACTTCAAGTTTTGAAAGTCGCCTACGAGGCAGGTGCGGAACGACTCGTCGCTTGTGACACGAACGGTGGAACGCTTCCATCCGAAGTGGCTGAAATCGTGATCGCTGTTCGCGAAGAACTAGGTGAAGATGCCGCAATTGGAATTCACTCCCATAACGACACGGATACAGCAGTCGCTTCTGCCATTGCCGCTGTTGAAGCCGGAGCACACCAGGTCCAGGGATGTATCAACGGTTACGGAGAGCGAACCGGAAACGCGAACATGGTTAGCGTTATCGGAAACCTCAATTTGAAAATGGGGCTAAAGGTCATTTCCGATGACCAGCTTGCTTCACTTACAGAAGTTTCCAACTTCGTATCCGAGCGAGTGAACCGACGACCATTCCCGTTCCAACCATTTGTCGGAACGAGTGCCTTCGCCCATAAAGGTGGTTTGCACGCCGCAGCGACACAGCGCTCTGTCCAGGCATACCAGCACATCGATCCTGCGCTGGTTGGAAACTCGAATGATGTAGTCATTTCTGAGCTTTCCGGACGCGGCAACGTTGTGCACCGAATCAAGGAGATGGGTCTCGCGGAAGATCTCAATGATGCCGATGCGCGAACGATCGTCCAGCACATCAAGGATCAGGAGTCTCGCGGATTCTCTTACGAGGGTGCGCAAGCGTCGTTCGATCTGGTTCTACGACGAGCTCTCCCGAACTACGAAGCCCCTTTTGAACTTGTCGACTTCATGGTGATGGTTGAGAACCGTCGTCGATCTTCGTTTGGAACCGGCTGGCGCAAGGATGGCTCCGAGCACCCGATGCTTTCGGAAGCAACTGTAAAAGTCAGAGTTGGCGATGAAATCCAGCACACTGCAGCCGAAGGAAATGGTCCTGTCGGCGCTTTGGACGGTGCTCTGAGGAAGGGTTTGGTAGACGCCTATCCAGAACTTTCGGCAATCCGGCTTACGGACTACAAAGTTCGCGTCGTGAACGAAGGAGTTGGCACCGGTGCTGCCGTTCGAGTTGTCATCGAGTCAGCTGACGATAAAGATGTCTGGTACACGGTTGGTGCCTCAGCAAACATCCTTGAAGCTAGCTGGCTTGCGCTGACCGATTCGTTCGAGTGGTGGTTGTTCCGCAACAACATAACGTTCAAGGGCTAACCCACTCGAGAAACGTTAATCGCTTGAGCGGTACGGCTCGCCGTCGGTCTCGATCACGAGTTCAACTACGGACGACTTTCGGTCTTCGTCTGCAGTAATTTCGAATGCCCGCACGATCGGCCGTGCTTTTTCGACCAGTGACACGATGACGTGCCGAGTCGAAATGGCACTCACCTTCAGCGCGTTCGCAATATCGGTCTTCGATGGGTAACCCTGAGTTAACGTGTGTGAGTGATATATCGCAACGAATTCGCGGTCGGTGCGCTTTGCGTACTCTTGCGCCTCAACCAGTTCACCTGGATCCATCGTGTACCGACTTATCGGTTTGCGATTGACGTTAGACATCTGTCGAATTTCGTTCGCGCCTGCACCGTTTCCAAGAATGAGACCGCAACACTCGTTTGGGTCGTCAGTTAGTGCGTGGGTTATCAGTTCGGCGAGTAAACGACGAGGAATCTTTATCGACAATCGTGTGGTCTTCTAAACACAGGTGGCGTAAGCGGCGCGATTATACGTTTCATCATTGAAAACTAACCTCTCAAAAGTGGGACGA
>Ga0181593_10000377_pt1 | contig 38382 bp, 32 predicted proteins | sample 071ome_19_FD_133756 | JGI IMG/M metagenome (GOLD analysis project Ga0181593, IMG submission 133756) | Coastal salt marsh microbial communities from the Groves Creek Marsh, Skidaway Island, Georgia - 071413AT metaG (megahit assembly) | ecosystem: Environmental > Aquatic > Marine > Intertidal...
CCATAAGCATAAGGCCATAAACTTAAGGGAGGCCTCGTAAGGGGCATGTTCGAAGCCATCATTGAGTCGGCGAACGCGCTGAGCACCGCGTCGCTGCATTTCCTGCATTTCAACGCGCTGGCCTACCTGGTCATGGGCACCTGTATCGGTCTGCTGTTCGGGGCGATACCCGGGCTCGGCGGGACTACCGCGCTGGCGCTCATCATTCCGCTGACCTTCGGTATGGAAGAAGCCAACGCCATCATGCTGATGGGCGGGTCGATGGCGGCGACATCGACCGGCGGGTCGGTCAGCGCGATATTGCTGAATACGCCCGGTATTGCGCCCAACGCGGCGACGACGTTCGACGGGTTTCCGCTGGCGCAGCAGGGCAGGGCGGGCGAGGCTATCGGCGCGGGCGCGACGTCCTCGGCGCTCGGTGGGCTGATCGGCGTCTTTACGCTGCTCGCCGTCATTCCCATCGCCAAGGCGATCGTGCTCCTGTTCGGACCGCCCGAACTGTTCCTGCTGGCGATCTTCGGCCTGTGCGCGATCGGCGTCTCGACCGGCGACCGCATGCTGCAGGCGCTGATCGCCGCGGTGTTCGGTTTCGTCTGCGCCTTTGTCGGCTTCGATTACGTGTCGGGCATCATCCGCTACACCTACGGCGTCGATGCGCTGTATGACGGGATCAAGCTGGTCCCGGCGCTGATCGGTCTGTTCGCGATCTCCCAGATGATCGATCTCGCCGTCAAGGGCGGCAGCATTGCGGGCGATTCCTCGACGCTGGAAACAAAGATCCAGAATGTCAGCGACGGCATCAAGGCGGTGTTCCGCAACTGGTCGACCATGTTGAGCGGGTCCGCCATCGGCACCTTCATCGGCGCCGTGCCCGGTGTCGGCGGCACGGTGGCGGCGTTCCTGTCCTACTCGACCCAGGTGCAGCGCGATTCGAACCCGGACGTGCCGTACGGGCGCGGCAACATCAAGGGTGTGATCGCGCCGGAGGCGGCCAACAACGCCAAGGACGGCGGGTCGCTGATTCCGACGCTCGCCTTCGGCATCCCCGGCAGCGCCGAGACAGCCGTTTTCCTCGGCGCCATGATCCTGCACGGGCTGGAACCGGGCCCGACGCTGTTGCAGGATCACACCGACGAGATCTATACGCTGATCCTGTCGCTCACCGTCGCCTGCGTGATCGCGACGCTTATCGTCCTCGTGCTGGCGCGCCCGATGGCCTATCTGACGCTGGTGGACGCGCATGTGCTGGCGCCGGTCGTCACCGTCGTGGCCCTGATCGGCGCCTATGCGCTCAATGGCGAGTTCGGCGACGTCATCGTCGCGCTGGCGTTCTCGATCATCGGTTACCTGATGATCCGCTTTCAGTATCCCCGCATCACCTTCACCATTGCGCTGGTGCTGGGCGAGGTGACGGAGCGCAGTTTTTTCCAGGCGATGGGCGTCTCCGACGGCAGCTGGGGAATCTTCGTTAGCGGAACGCCGGCGATTACCCTGATTGCGCTCATCGTCATCAGCCTTCTGATCCCGTCTTTCCGGTCCTGGCTCCGGAAAAGAAAAGAAGCTGGAGGGGTATCGTGAGCGCCAGGACGGTGCCGGTTGCGAGTCTGGTCGGCTGGGCGGTGTTCGCCGCCTGCTGCGTGGCATTCGGTTTTCTGTCGGGCGGCAAGCCGTCGCTCTGGACGCTGGCCGCGCCCGCGGCGCTGGGCTGGTTTGCGGTGCTGTTTGCGACCCGGCCGATGGTCGAAGCAGACCGGCGCCCGGCGCTCTATTTTGCGCTCAGCGTGCTTGCGCTGATGATTTTCTTCGTTCACCAGACCTACGGGTACGAAGGCAAGGTCCGGAATTTCCCACTGATCGTCGGCTATCTGGGGATTTTTCTCTGCCTGCTTGATATCGCAAGCCTTACGAGACACGGGGCGGGCGCCGTGATCGCGAAGTTTTTCGGCGCCCAGATGGAAGAAGTCGATCCCGGCCGGCGGACCGTCAGGCGCGAACTTATCGTGTTCGCCGCGATGGGTGGCTGCGTGCTGGGTATCTGGCTGATCGGATTTCTGGTTTTTTCTCCGATCTTCGTCATCGCCTGGATGATCGCAGGCGGCAGGACCGTTCGACACTCCATCTATTGCGGTCTGGGTACGCTGGTCTTTATCTATCTGCTGTTCGAACTGGCGTTTAAATACGAACTGTTTCGCGGCGTTCTCTTCATCTGGCTGATGGACTTATAGACGCGGTCGGAGATATCGTTGCCGGATTAAATCGTTAGCCTTTGGTTCGGGGCTCAAGCCGGACCGCAAAAAACCGTTAAAGCGTTTATGAAAGGGAGCAGACATATGATCCGGAAAACATTGTTGGGCGCCGTTGCGCTCGGTACGGCGGCGGTGCTGTCGCAGGGAGCCCAGGCGGCGTTCCCCGAAAAAAACATCACTTTCATCATTCCCTACTCGCCGGGTGGCGGGTTCGACACGTTCGTCCGCAAGATCGCGCCGGAGATGGAAAAGCATCTGCCGAACAAGGTCAGCGTCATTCCGAAGAACGTGGACGGCGCGGGCGGCCGCAAGGCGCTGAACGATCTGTGGCGGGCGAAGCCCGACGGATACACCATCGCGATCTTCAACATGCCGGGCATGCTGCTCGACAAGATCATCGGCAAGAAGACGCGCTATCAGATCGAGAAGTTCGAATGGCTGAGCCAGCTCGCCATTTCGCCCTATACGCTGGCGGTCAATACAAAGGGGCCGTACACCTCGATCGAGGCGCTGCGTAAGGCGAAGGGACTCAAATATCCGGTAACCAGCCCGGCCTCGACCGCCGCCGTGGCGGGCAAGATCCTGGCTTCGGCGATCGGGCTCGATATCAAGATTCTGCCCGGCTACAAGGGCTCGTCCAAGACCTCGCTCAGCATCATCCGGGGCGATACGCACCTTTCGTTGTTCGCCAACCGCCAGTACGCCAAATACGCCAAGGGCGGCGATCTGAAGGCGGTGCTGGTGCTGGAGGACAAGAGCCCGTGGCCCGGCGTGCCCACCGTCGGCGATATCGGTCATCCCGAGATGACCGCTCTGGCCACCGAGCGCATCGTCGGCACGGTTCCGGGTACGCCGAAGGCGATCCTCAAGGTACTTGAGAACGCCATCGTAAAGGGCGGCAACGAGCCCACGATTCAGGCCTGGTCCAAAAAGGGCGAGCGCGGCCTCAACCCGACCTCCGCGGCGGATACCGCCAAGCGGGTCGATCACCTGATCAAGTTCTACTCGAAGTTCAAGAAGGTGCTGGCAGCGAAATAGCCCAGGGCCGATATTCCCGTTCGGGAAGGGCGTCCCCTCGCGGGGCGCCCTTTTTTTGCGCTATGCTTCCTTGAAGCTCGGCGAGTAGCGACGCGGCCTGACCGGAGACAGAAGACCGATGACAGGTTTTGAACAGTTTACGTTTTCTGCGCTTGGCTGGATTGCCACGCTGGTTGTCTTTCTTGTCGTCATGGCGGTGATCGCGTTCAGCGTTCTGTTCGTCATCGATGCCAGCCAGACACGAGATGCGGTCCGCTTCAACTACCCGGTGATCGGCCGGTTCCGCTCCCTGTTTATCTGGCTGGGAGAATTTTTCCGCCAGTATTTCTTCGCAATGGACCGGGAAGAGCTTCCCTTTAACCGGGCCGAGAGGGGCTGGATCGAACGGGCGTCGGGCGGCGGCGACAACACGGTGGCGTTCGGGTCGACCAAGAATCTGAGTCCGGAAGGCACGGCGATTTTCGTCAACACGCCTTTCCCGGTGCTGGAGGTAAACGCCGCCAGGACACAGCCGGTGCGGGTCGGGCCTTACTGCCGGACGCCCTATGACGCGCCGTCGTTCTTCAATATTTCCGGGATGAGCTTCGGCGCGCTGTCCGCGCCCGCAATCCAGGCGCTGTCGCATGGCGCCAGGATAGCGAACTGCTGGCTCAATACCGGCGAAGGAGGCTTGTCGCCCTATCATCTCGAAGGCGGGTGCGACATCGTGTTTCAGATCGGAACGGCCAAGTACGGCGTGCGCGACGATCACGGCGCGCTCGACGACGACAGGCTCCGGGAAGTGGCCGCCCATGAGCAGGTGCGGATGTTCGAGATCAAGCTCAGCCAGGGCGCCAAGCCCGGCAAGGGAGGCATCCTGCCGGCGGTCAAGGTCTCGTCAGAGATCGCGGAGACACGGGGTATTCCCGACGGCGTGGATTCCATTTCGCCCAACCGGCATCCCGAAATCGAATCGATCGGCGACCTGCTCGACATGATCGCCCATATCCGGGAGGTCACCGGCAAGCCCACGGGATTCAAGGCGGTTATCGGCAGCCACGACTGGCTGATTACGCTGTGCGAGGAAATTCTGGAGCGGGGGATAGAGAGCGCGCCCGATTTCATCACCGTCGACAGCGGGGACGGCGGGACGGCGGCCGCGCCGATGCCCCTGATCGATAATGTCGGCATGCTGATCAGGGAAGCGCTGATCATCGTCGCCGATATCCTGCGGGCTCACGGGCTGCGCGAACGAATTCCGATCGTCGCATCGGGGAAGCTCGTCCTGCCGTCAGGCGTCGCCTGGGCGCTTGCCGCCGGTGCGACGTTCGTCACTAGTGCCCGCGGTTTCATGTTTTCTCTGGGCTGCATCCAGGCGATGAAGTGCAACAGGAACACCTGCCCCACCGGCGTCACCACGCACGACCCGCGCCTGCAGCGTGGGCTGGACCCGGAGGACAAGGCCGTAAAGGTCGCGAATTACTGCGCCGGGCTGGTCCATGAGGTGGAAATCATCGCGCATAGCTGCGGCGCGGCGGAACCCCGCGGACTCAGGCGGGGGCATGTCCGGATCGTGCAGCAGAACGGGGAAACGGTGCCGCTCAACATGCTCCACCCGTGGCCCCAGAGCCCGGCGGATCTGCAGTCTCTCTATCGCCAGCCGCCGCCTCTTCCGCCGGAAAACGCACCGGTGCCCCGCCAGACCTGAATTCAGGCGCCTGCTTCCGCCCATTGCGGCCAGTCGCCGTGGCCGGGGAACAGGCCCGCTTCTTCACGCCGGATCATCCAGGGGCGCGCGGCCTCGGGCGGGATGGTCTGATGATCGATGGCGGTCCAGCCATCGCCGATATAGTCGGAATCCATGCCGGTTTCGGACAGCCCGCCCGCCGGGTTCTCGAAATACCAGAACCAGCCCGAGCCGAAATAGTGCCGGCCCGGCCCGACATGGGATTTCCAGCCCTGCTCTTCCATATGGGTGCCGCAGCGCAGCACCTCGTCGAAATCGCGGACCTCGTAGGCGACATGCTGGAACCCGAAATTGCCCGCATGGTTGTTGAGAAACAGGTTGTGATGATCGTGCGACGCGCCGCCGCGCATGAAAAATCCCAGCCCCCTGATCGACTCGGTCAGTCTGAATCCGAGCCTCTCCTGGTAGAATTTCGCGTGCGCCGCCGTGTCGCCCGGCGCCCAGTAGACGACGTGAAAGATGCGTTCCTGCCGCACCGGACCGCGTGAAAAGATGTCCGCCCGCGCGTCCTTGCGCGGCGCATTCCACGCCGTGTTGCTGCCGGGAAAGGAAACCGGCTCGGGCTCGCGTGCGGTCACGCGGAATCCCAGGCGGTAGCCGTAATCGTCGTGGGAATGCAGCGTGCCGTCTGCGCTTTCGGTCACGTCCCGATCGGTCGACAGCGACGCGCCGATGGCGTCGAGCGATTCCCGGTCCGTCACGCCCCAAATGACTTCTCGCGCGGTCGGGCCCGGTACCGAGGATGGCGGCAAAGACGCATCGCCGATGCCGCGAACCCGAACGGTCGTGTTGTCCGGCAGGCTGAAATCCGCGCCCGACGCGCTGCGGTCGACGAAATTGAGCCCCCAGTCGACATGGAACTTCGTCGACGCCTCGATATCGTCCGTGCCGTAAATCACGGATTCGACGCCGGCAATGTTCATGGTCAGCTTCCTCCCGGATGTGAGCCCGGTAATTGAAACTAGCTTTCGTGCTAAAGTAGCATGGACAAAAGCAAAGGAAACAAATGACACGCCGGTTCGCCGTCTTTTCAGGAATGGTCGCCATGCTTCTGCTCGCAGCAGGCGCCGCGGCTGCGACCGATCTGTCGGGGTCCGTACGGAAGCAGGATTTCGATCATGGAAAAGTCGCTGCCCGACTGGCCGAATATGAACGGGCGGCGGATGCGGGCGACGTATCGGCCCAATATGCGCTCGAGAATTTCTATTTCTGGGGTAAGCAGTGCTTCCAGGCCGACTATGCCAAGGCTTCGAAATGGTACCGGATGGCAGCGGACCAGGGTCATCTCGACTCAACGCACAAGCTTGCCTGGATTTTTATGCATGCGGTCAACCCTCCGCAGGCGGGAAAGGCGCATAATCTTTGGATGAAGGCGGCGCAACGCGGGTACGGCAAATCCATGTTCTTACTGGGACGGGGCTTCGAACGGGGATGGTGGACCGGCCAGCCCGATCCGGGTAGCGCGCTGGAATGGTACGGGAGAGCGGTGCGCGCGGGGTACGTGGAGGCCTACAATGAGCTCGGCAATTACCATTCTTCAGGGCGCGGCGGTCTGCAGGATCACGAAAAGGCCGCGGAGATGTACCGGATGGCCGCGGAAGCCGGAGACGGGCCCGCACAGTACAATCTGGGGGCGGCCTACGAGACGGGGCGGGGCGTTCCGAAGAACTATGAGAAAGCGGCCGCCCTTTATCGGCAGGCGGCGGAACAGGGTTTTACATGGCCGATGTTCCGGCTCGGGATTCTCTACGAGTGGGGGCGTGGCGTGAAGCAGAGCTACGGACATGCAGCAAAATGGTACCGGGAAGCCGCCATGCAGGGGTACGACGAAGCGCAATACGCCTATGGCCGCCTGCTGGAAACCGGAAGGGGCACCATAAGAAGCAAGCTGCTCGCCGCCCAGCAATACGATCAGGCGGCCAGGCAGGGGCACAGGGACGCCAGGGCCAGCCTTGACCGCGTGAAGAAAGGGAACCCGGGTATCAAACTTCCCGAGCAGTATTCGTCGGCGACGAAAGCCTGTATGTCCTGAACGACAGGCTGTTTAGCCCCACGCCTCCAGTTTCGCGGCTTCCTTGCCGGCGATCTGGCCGGTGACCAGGCATTCGGCGAGGTTGCCGCCCGACATATAGAGATGCCCCCAGGCGCTGCCCATCTCGCCCGCCGCGAACAGGCGCGGGATGGCCTCGTCCTCGACATCGATGATGCGCTGGCGTTCATCGTGCACCGGGCCGCCCTGCGTGTTGGACACGACCGGCCAGACCTGCCCGGCATAGAAGGGCGGGCGCTGGATCTTCATCATGGTGCCGGCGGGGCGGCCGAAATCGACGTCGTTCTTGGTCCCGCACAGCTCGTTCCAGCGGTCCATCGTCGCCTGCAGCGTGTCGGGATCGATATCGAGCATTTTCGCCAGCTCGGGGATCGAATCCGCCTTCTTGATCAGGCCGGATTCGATCTCCTGCATATTGTCCTGGCTCCAGTCGTAATGCGCGTCCGGGTCGTTGCGGGTCGGCGCGCCGATGCGGTAGCGCCGCCGTCCCACCTCGTCGAAGATCACCCAGGACGGAATGCGGGGGAAATCCTGCGTCACCGGGTCGAAATGCTCCATCGGCCGGGCGGAGGTGTCCTGCATGTAGGGCGGGTCCTCGTTCATGTAGCGCTTGCCGTACTTGTCGACCACGATCCAGGTCATCTGCACCACGGCGGTGGCTTCGCGCCCCGGGATCCAGTCGGGCAGCCGCTTCATGCGGATGGCGTAGGGGTAGTCCGGGTGCTGGAATCCGTAGGAACCGTGGTAGTGCCACATATGCCACAGCTTCGCGCCCAGCTCCTGCGCCATCATGATCCCGTCGCCCGTGTTGGACCCGTTGGTCGCCGCCAGCACCGGCTTCATCTGCCAGTACTGCATTTTCATTTCCTCGTTGGCCTCGAACCCGCCGCAGCACAGAACCACCGCCTTCGACGCCTTGACCCGGCGGACGCCGCCCGGCGTGCGGATCACCGCGCCCAGCACCTCGCGGGAGCCGTCAGGATTGGCGATCAGCGTCTCGGCCGGGCTTTCCAGCCAGATATCGATGCCGCGCAGCGCGACATTGTCTTCCAGTGTCTTGAACACCTTGGCGCCGCCCGGCGCGCCGCGCACATGCGGGTAATAGGTATCCGGGTCGAAATTGGGAATTTCCTCGATCAGCGTCTGGTAGAACGTGTCGTAGCCTTCGAACGGGTAGTTCGCGACCTTTTCGCGCGGGCCGATGATGCCGCCATTGGCCTCCACCAGCTTGCGCATATAGGGCTCGATCGCCGCCATCCCGTCGGCCAGCGCGCGGTTGACCGCCGACGGGGTGCGCCCGCCATTGGTGGCTTCCAGATATTTGAACGCCTGATCGGCATCGTGCGCGGAGCGCATCGCGCCGTAGGAACAGACCGAAATGCCGCCCGGATGCTTCATCTTGTCGATCAGCAGCACCTTCGAGCCCGCATCGTGCGCCTCGATCGCCGTAATGCCTCCGGCATAGCCGTACCCCACGACGATCACATCGTACTCGGCATCGAATTGAAGATCGGCTGCGTCGGCCATCGAACGGTCTCCTCTTTGTCTGACTGAAGCGGAAATTTGCCCCGGATGGCGCGGAGGCGCAACCGGGTTGCTGGCGGCTCTGGACCCCTGCCTGTAACATCTTTGCCGAAAAAGACTTCAGGGAGACGGTCATGATCAGGAATTCTTCACGCATCGGATTTGTCGGCTGCGATTTGCTGCGCGCGCCCGCGGAAGGCGGCGGGCACGATCATCCGCACCGGCGCGAGGTGGCGGTCAACGGCACGCGCATTCGCACGGTCGATATCCACGCCCATTGCGCGGTGCCGGAGGCCAATGCGGTGCTCGGCAAAAAGGTCGGGCGCAACGACCTGCTGATGAGCGATCGGGAAACCCGTCTCGCGGCGATGGATGCGCAGGGGCTCGATATCGCGGCGCTCTCGATCAACCCCTACTGGTATGACGCCGGGCGGGACGAATCCGCTGAGGTGATCCGTATCCAGAACGAGGCGCTGGCGGAAATCTGCGCGGAAACGCCCGACCGGTTCGTCGCCTTCGCCACCATCGCGCTGCAGCATCCCGATCTCGCCGTCGAGCAGATTCGATACGCGGTCAAGGAGCTCGGCCTGCGGGGCGTCAGCATCGGCTGTTCGGTCGAGGGCGAAGAGCTGGCGAACGAGAGGTTCCACCCCGTCTGGCAGATCTGCGACGAGATGAATCTGCTGGTCTTCATGCATCCGCAGGGCACGCGCGAACTTCAGGCGAGCGGAAGGCTGGCCGGTTCGGGCGCGTTGGGCAACACGATCGGCAACCCGCTGGAAACCACCATCGCGCTATCGCACCTGATCTTCGAAGGGACTCTGGACGCCCATCCCGGCCTGAAAATCTGCGCCGTGCATGGCGGCGGCTATTTCGCATCCTATGCTCACCGCTCCGACGTGGTATGCAGCACCGGCTGGCACAACGCCGATCCGAAGAACAAGAAGCCGCCCACGTCCTATCTGCGCGACGGACAGCTCTATTTCGACTCTCTGGTCTTCACGCCCGAAGCGCTGCGCCACCTGGCGGCGGAAACCGGTCCCGACAGGATCATGATCGGCACTGACTACCCGTTCGGATGGACCGATAGCGAGGTCGACCTGGTGATGAACACGCCGGAACTGTCCGACGACGACCGCGTCGCGATCCTCGGCGGTACGGCGGCGAAGCTGCTGGGGCTGAGCGGGTAAGGCGAGATTGGAAAACAAGGCTTCTTCAGCTTCTGGCTCCCAAAACAGCCGGTTCCGGCGTTGTTCGGTTGCCCCCCCTGCTATATTGGCTTGGGGGCGTCATTCAAAATTCGGATCTTTTTAAATTCGAAGAGATCCTGGAGCTTTATTATGAGATTTATCGCAAGAATTTGTTCAATCGTTTGCGTAATCGTATTTTTCGGTGCCGCCCAGCAGGCGCGAGCTGTTGTATTTTCGGTGACCGACTGGTCAGGCGTTCCTGGCGCGGTTACCGACGTGTTCAGTTCGGGTGTGACAGGCTTCAGCGTGACTACACCAACGTCCGGCGGCAATCCTGGTAGTGCATTTCAGCTTTCAACTTCGCTTTCTGGCGGGTCGGCCTTGACGTCCCGCTTTATCGCGTTCAACGGTTTTACCTACGATCCTGGCGTCTCGGGTGCGATCGACTCGTTCGATTTCAGCGTTGATAAACGCAACGTCGATAGCACCCACGGTACGGGGGTGGGCTTCAAGCAAGACGGGTTCGTTTACTATCTCAGTCTTCCGGCAGGCAGTCCGGTCTATCAGACATTTTCCGGTGCGGGGATCGACGCCGGCAGCCTGGTCAGTGCAGTTGCTGGCCCCATCGGCCCCGGCCTCGATTTCTCGGCATCCGGTTCGCTGATCGAGATGGGTTTATTCGCCTTTTCCAGCGCCGCCTCCGCCACGACGCTTTTCGACAACTGGACAATTACGCTCAACCAGGCGGAAATTTCGGTTCCTGCGCCCGGCGCGGCGGCGATTTTCGCCATCGGGCTGGTCGGTATGGGCATCGCGCGGAAACGCCGGGCCTGACATTTTTTTCACTGTGCCGATACGGCGGCCTTGCGGGCCGCCGTTTTCGTTTCCGTCCGCTTGCGCCGTGAATTCGCCAGTTCGGCCAGTCCCAAAGCCAGCAGCCCCGGCGATGTCGGGGCAGCGAAGCTGCTGCGGCTCGACGGATAAATCCTACCCGTTTCCTTCCGCCTGAGGCCGGCTTTCGCGGTAGCGCTGCGCGGTGTGTTCGCCGGCGGTGCAGGGCGGGAATAGCGGGGTCTCGCCGGGCGTGACGCAGGTCGGCAGCGCCTCGACATGGGTCTCGTGCGCCATGTTGTAGAACAGCACGATCGAATGGCGGTTGCGGCCCGACCGGTTGTTCATCACCCGGTGCAGGCTCGAATGGTACCTGCCGTTGGTCCAGCGCCGCACCAGGTCGCCCAGATTGACCACGAAAGTACCGGGCTTCGGCTCCACCCGGACCCAGTCTCCCGATGCGGTTTCGACCTCGAGTCCGCCGAGCGAATCCTGCGCCAGCAGCGTGATCCAGCCCCAGTCCGTATGGGCCCCGGCGCCGATCTGGTTGAATTCGGCGTCGTCTGGCTGAGGCGGATAGCGCAGGATACGCAACGGCGATTTCTGGCCGCAAAACATCTCATCGAAATGGTCGAAATTCATGCCGAGCGACAGCGCGATCAGGCGCGAGACATGCAGCCCGACGGCGCGGAGCGCCTCGCAATATTCCTCGAGACCTTCCCGGAACCCGGGCAGGTTGTCGGGCCAAAGGTTGAACTTGGCGCCCGGCGTTCCGGGGATGCCTTCTTCCGAAAAATTGAAGCTTTCCTTGATGTCGCCCGGCGACTGGTTGTCGAGTCGCTGCGCGCCCCACGGCTCGTAGCCGTTGCTTCCGTCTCTTTTCGACTGTTTCAGCTTTTCGGCGGCAGGCAGGTCGAAATAGCGGTTCGACTCGGCAAAGGCGCGCGTCACCAGGCCCGGATCGATGCCGTGACCCGCGATGTAGAAGAAACCGGTATCGCGGCAGGCCGCGCCGATCTCCGCTGCGATTCGGTCCCTGTCCGGCCCGTCCTCGAAACTCGGGGCGAGATCGATGACCGGCAGGCCGCTGGCCGATTTCGGTTCGGAATAGACGATCATGACCTGGCCTCCTGTTCTCAGTGCGAAAGCGGAATGCCCGATTTATGCATCGCCGCGAGCCGGGCCCTTTCCTCGCGGATCCAGCGCGCGCAGGCGGCGTTCTGTTCCAGCAGCGAAAACCCCGCCCCCATGCCGTAATCGGACGTCCCGATCATTTCGGTGATGGCGAAGCGCAGCGGGCTTTCCGCCTGCGTCAGATGGTAGCGCAATATGCGGCGGAAAGCCTCCTTGCAGACTTCGAGCCGCCAGGCCTCCCAGCGCGTATGCCATTCGCCCGGTCCGGGCCGTTCGAACGGATACATGATGCCGCGCGGGGTCGACCCGTCCGGGTTCTTCCCCCATATGTTGCGCGGGTTGTCCGGCACAGCGGGCCGGAACTGGGCAAAGCTGACGGCGTCAAGCGACAGCCATTCCGCCAGAAGACAATCGTCGTCGAACGGGTCGAGGACGATCCGGCCCTGCTCGACATCCTCGCGAACGTCGGAAATTTCGAGCTGATCGGGATTGTCGATCTTGAACACGACATGGGAATAATCGATGGTGAGACCGAACGGTGCGCCTGCCGCACGCACCTGCCGGATCACCGGCGTGACGCGCTTGTATTTCTCGCTCCAGCAATCGACATGCAGCTCGAAGGCGAGTGCGACGCCCGCGCGATCGCCGGCCTCCGCCATGCGGAGATAGGTCGATACGATCTCGTCGTCTGTCAGCTCGTGCCCGTTGGCCGCGCAGGTGTTGAGCATCACGTTGACGAGTTTAAGTCCCGCCCGCGCGGCGTCGTCCATGCAGCCCGTAAGCCGTTCGTCATTGATGCCGAGCCGGTGAATGACGTTGCCGGTCAGCATCGGCAGATCGGTTTTCTCTGACGCGGCGACGCAGTCGGACAGGATCTCCGCCGGCGGCAGCCAGTGCAGATAGTCGAATGCGCCTGTATCGCGAACGCGCCGAAACCGTTCCAGCGGCGCGATGTCCGCGCCCGGCTGGAGGAAATTGTATGTGCAGCCGATGGGGAATTCGGATGTCATCGGACCTCCTGACAGCGGCAGGCAAGCGTGATCCGGGAGAATCCGCCTGTCAACGCTTCGTCTGGCAACGCTTCGTCGGCTTGCCTGATCCGGTCGCCGCAGCCAATATGGGCAAAATTTTTTCAGGGAGAGAAAAATGGACTCGGCATCTGGCAGCAACATCGCCGGCAACATCGCCTATGACGACCTTCGCGAGTGGCTGGAACTCGCCGACCGGCTGGGCGAGGTCGAATATATCAAGGGCGCGACCTGGGAAGAGGATATCGGACTCGCCGCAGAGGCCGTGCTGCGCGAGGAGACCGGACCCTGTGTCGTGTTCGACGACGTACCGGGCTGTCCCAAGGGATTCCGCCTGCTGATGAACATGTTCGCCGGGACGCGGCGCAACATGACGCTGGGCTTCCCCGAGCATCTCTCCAAGTGGGAACTGTCCAACGCCTATCGCGAATCCTTTCTGGTCGATCAGCAGATCGTTCCGCACGAGATCGTCGAGGACGGGCCGGTCTTCGAGAACGTCATGACCGGCGACGATATCGACGTCACCAAATTCCCGGCGCCTGTCTGGCACGAGAACGACGGCGGTCGCTATATCGGCACCGGGACCTATTCGGTGACGCGCGATCCCGATGACGGCTGGCTCAACGCGGGCGCCTACCGGGCGCAGGTGCATGGCCCGAAGGAGGTCGGGTTCCTGACCGCGCGCGGCCATCACGGCTATATCCACCGCGAAAAATACCGTGCGCGCGGCGAAAAGATGCCGGTCTGCATGGTTCTGGGCGGCGACCCGCTGAGCTTCTATTTCGGCGGCACAGAAGCGCCGCTGGGCACGTTTGAGCTCGATATGGTCGGCGGGCTTCGGCGCAAGCCGATGAAGCTGGTCAAGGGCAAGGTCACCGGGCTTCCGTTCCCGGCAAATGCCGAGGTCGTGCTGGAAGGTTATGTCGATCCCAACGATACGCACGAAGAGGGCCCGTTCGGCGAATGGACCGGCCATTACGCGGGCGGCGTCGACAATCATCCGGTGCTGCGGATCGAGGCGATCTATCACCGCAATGACCCCATCATCCTCGGCGTGCCGCCGATGGGGCAGGGGCCGGATGAGCTGGCGCGCTACCGCGCGGTGATGCGTTCCGCCATGCTGAAGCAGAACATCATGGATGCCGGCGTACCGGACGTGCACCAGGTCTGGTGTCACGAGGTCGGCGGATCGCGCATGCTGCACGGCGTTTCGATCAAGCAGCGCTATCCCGGCCATTCGCGCCAGGCGGGCCAGATCGCGGCCCAGTGCCGGGCGGCGGCCTACGCCTCGAAATACGTGATCGTGGTGGACGAAGACGTGGATGTAACGCGCCTCGACCAGCTCATCTGGGCGATGATGGTGCGGACCGATCCCAAGGAATCGATCGATTTCATCACCGGCTCGTGGGACAGCCCGGCCGATCCGATGCTGACGCCGGAGAAGCGCGCCAAGGGCGACATGACGCATTCCTGCGCCGTGATCGACGCCTGCCGTCCGTTCCACTGGATGGACGAGTTCCCGATGGCCAACGCCGCCAGCCCCGAGGTCGTCGCCAAGGCGGAAGAAAAGTATGGCTGGCTGATGAAGGGGCGGTAAACCCGCGCGCCTGTCTCGAAGCATGACAGCCTCGCTCCCGCCTACCGGTCTGGTGCCCCACGAGGTCCGGCCCATCGCCGAACAGCTTCGTACCAACGCGATCCTGTATCCGGAAAAGGACGCGCTGGTCTGTCTCGAGGACGGGCGCAGCATCGACTGGGCGCAGCTCGAGGATCTGTGCGTCCGCGTCGCGTCCTGGCTGGAGCGGCAGGGAGTCGAGGCCAATGACCGCGTGGCGGTGCTCGGAGACAACTCGCTGGAGCTGCTGATCCTGTATTACGCGGTGCAGGCGCGCGGCGCGACCTGGTGCACCGTGCATATCGAGGTCAACCGCAACCATCTGACCGAGATGCTCGACCGGATCGAGCCGGCATTCGTTCTCTATCAGGTGGGGCACGGGCTGAGCGTGCTGGCGCGGGACAGCGATATTCCCTGGCTGCCCTACGAGGCCTTCGACGAGGTCGAGGGTTTCTTCGCCGGTCTGCCGCCGGAGGCGGGCGATATAGAGGGCGTGAACGGGCCCGAGGATCGCTGCGTCATCTCCTTCACCTCCGGTACGTCGGCGCAGCCCAAGGGCGTGCTGCACAGCTTCTGCAATTACCAGGCCATCGCCCAGCACCAGATCGACCGCTGGTCCCTGACCGAGGACGACGTTATCCTGGAATTCCGCTCCTTCAGCTGGGCCTCGGCGCACATGCTGTCGCTCAACCCGGTCATGCTGGCCGGTGCGACCCTGCTGTTCGCGAAGAATTTCTCGCGCTCGCGCTTTGCGACCTGGCTGATGGACTACCAGCCGACCGTGGTCATCGCCGTGCCGGCGGTGATCAACATGCTGCTGGAGAATCCGCCTGAGGATGCGGCGGAGGCGTTTGAGAGCGTTCGCTTCGTCTCCTGCAGCACAGCGCCCCTGATGCCGGATGCGCATGAGCGGTTCGAGAGCCTGTACGGCGTGGAGCTGGTGCAGCTCTACGGGATGAGCGAAGGCGGGGTGGTGGCGGCCAACCGGCCCGGATCGCGCCGCATCGGCAGCGTCGGGCGGCCCGGCATGTATCAGGAGCTGAGAATCCTGGGACCCGACGGCAAGGCCCTGCCGGCCGGAGAAATCGGCGAAATCGTTACCGTCAGCGCGCAGCACGCCCACGCCTATCTTCACGCCGGCGGCAGGATCGAGCCGATCCGCGGCCATACGCTGCCGACCGGCGATCTCGGCTATCTCGACGCGGAAGGCTATGTCCACGTGACCGGACGCGCCCGGGACGTGATCATCCGCGGCGGGGTCAATATCTCGCCGCTGGAGATCGATACGGTGCTGTCGGCGCACGATGACGTGGCGGAGGCTGCCTGTTTCGGCATACCCGATTCCGTCTACGGCGAGGCTGTCGCCGGCTGGGTCACGCTAAGGCCCGGCGCAAGCATCGACGAGGTGGCGCTCAAGGCCTTCTGCGCCGAAAACCTGCCCGAGGAAAAGCGCCCGGTGGAGATCGCCATCGTCGACGAACTGCCGCGCAACGACCGGGGCAAGATCGACCGCAACGCAATCCGCAGACTGTGGGAAGACAAGTCCGGCTAACGAGGCGCGGCGTCGTTCACCAGGCCCCGCTATTCTCCATCGACGCCCACGGCTCCGCCGGCGGCAGCGCGTCGCCGCGCTGCAGCAGCTCGATGGAAATGCCGTCGGGCGAGCGGACGAACGCCATGTGGCCGTCGCGCGGCGGACGGTTGATCGTCACCCCGCCATCCATCATGCGCTGGCACACCGCGTAGATATCGTCGACGCGATAGGCCAGATGGCCGAAATTGCGGCCGCCGTCATACTCTTCGGGGTCCCAGTTATAGGTCAGCTCGACCGTCGGCGAGTTATTCTCGCCCAGTTTGGGCACGTCGCCCGGCGCAGCCAGGAACACCAGCGTGAACCGGCCTTTCTCGTGATCGCGGCGGCGGACTTCCTCCAGCCCCAGCAGGTCGCAGTAGAAATGCAATGCCGCGTCGAGATCACGCACCCGCACCATGGTGTGAAGATATTCCATCGGCATTTGTAATCTCCTTACCTTCTCGCGTCCGCCAGCGCCTGGGCGTCGTCATAGGCGGTCTGGATGTTGAGCACCGCCTGGCGGCCTTCGACGTCGACGGCCTTCAGCGCACGGTCGAGCGCGCCCGGCAGATCCTCGGCGTTATCGACCCGTTCGCCGTATCCGCCATTGGCCTCGACGATTTTGTGATATTCGGGCGAGGGTTCGACTGCGGTCAGCGGCGAGCGGTTGAGGCGGCTTGCCGCGCCGTCGGGATGCAGGCCGAGCGTCGCCTTTCGTACCGCGCCCCACATCCGGTTGTTGATCACCAGCGTCAGGATCGGCAGCTCCATGCTGGCGCCAACGAAATGCGCAGGCGTCGGGTTGCCGAACATATAGGCACCGTCGCCGATCGAGGCGATGACGCGCCGGTCCCTGGCCGCCAGCTTGACGCCGAGCGAGGCGCCGGTGCCCCAGCCGAGACCCGCGGCCGGGCTGTTGCCGAAGAACGTGCCGGGCTTGCGGTGGCCGAGGAACGGCGTCGGGATCTGGCTCTCATTGATCAGGATGTCGTCCTCGCCCATCACCTGGCCGAGACAGTGTGAGACCCAGGGAAGCTGCATTGGCCCGCCCGTGGCGCTGCGTTCGATCGTCGCGGCGCGGTCTTCGGCGGCCTTCGCCTGCGCTGCGGCGGCACGGGTGCGGCGGGCGTCCCTGGCGGGGCCGTTCTTCGACGCGGAGCCTTCCATCGCCGTCGACAACGCGCGGATCGCCGCGGCGCCGTCCGATCTGATGGCGAGATCGCACGGGAAACCGCGCACCGGATATTTTTCGTAAAGCGGATCGACGCCGATCTGGACGATTTTGGCGTCGGGACTGATCTTGTGCAGGGACGGAATCCACGGCACGTCCGCTTCCAGCACGACGATCACGTCGGCATCGCCGATCAGCCCGCCGGGTTCGAACCCCATATGCATCGGGTGGTCGGTCGGCAGGCAGTTATAGCGCGGCCGGTAGCAGATCACCGGGATCGCATGCGTCTCCGCCAGGTCGGCCAGCGCCGCGACGTCTTCGACATTGCGGCCGTAGGAGGCGGTGATGATCATCGGGTTCTCGGCGTTCGCCAGCCAGTCGGCGGCCTGGTCGATGGCGTTCGCATCCGGCGCCGGGCTGGTGCCGATGGCGGCGCGCGACGGCGAGTCGTAGGAAAATTCACCGGGATTCTCGGCCAGCACCTCGCGCGGCAGGGTCAGGTAGACCGGGCCGCGCGGCTCCGTCATCGCCAGCGTCAGCGCGCGGTCGACGATGGTTTCCATCTGGCCGGTGTTGCGCAGCTCGTAATCCCATTTGACGGCCTCGCGCACCATACCGGCCTGGTCGAACATTTCCTGCGCCCAGTGGATATAGATGCTGCGAGCGCCCAGCGGCCCTTCTTCGTTGATCGGGGTGCGGCCGGCGGAAAACAGAAGCGGCACCCGGTCGCGCGAGGCGTTGAGCACGCCGCAGATGCCGTTGGCGGTGCCGACGCTGACATGAAGCATCACGGCCTGCGGTTTTCCGGTCATCAGATAGTAGCCGTGCGCCATGGCGACCGCGACGTTCTCATGCGGAACGGTCACCGGTGTCGGCGCCTTCGCCTCGCCCAGCTGGGCCTTCGACAGCGCCTCGATGATCGAGGCGAAATCGGTCCCCGCATTGCCGAACAGATAGTCCACGCCCCGGTCGGCGAGCAGGGTCAGATAGGCCTCGGCGGCGGTATCGGCCTGGATGGTTTGTCGGGTCATGAAAGGCGCTCCCTGATATAGTCCCGCGAATTGTCTGTCCCGCTCGATAGCATGCGTCCCGTCGTTTGAACAGGATGCGCGCCGGGCGGCGTTCACCGGCGGAATTCGATGGCCTTCCGACTGTCCTTCTTCTATGCGGCCCTGTTCCTGACCATCGGGATCATGATGCCGTTCTGGCCGGTCTGGCTGAAATCGCGCGGGCTGAATGCCGCCGAGATCGGCCAGATCCTGGCGGTCGCCATGTGGCTCCGCGCCTTTACCAGCCCGATGCTGGCGCAGTATGCCGACCGGCGCGGCAGGCCGGACCGGCTGGCGATGCTGCTGGGCTGGAGCGCGCTCGCCGTCAACTGCCTGTTCTTTCTGACCCACGATTTCTGGACGATCCTCGCGGTCTCGATCCTGTCGACCATGAGCTTCACCGCGCTGATGCCGCTGGGCGACGCGGTGACCATGTTAAAGGTTCGCGAGGGCACGCTCGATTACGGGCGGGTAAGGCTTTGGGGCTCGATCGCCTTCATCGTCGCGGCAACCGGCAGCGGTTACCTGCTCGATGGCAGGCCGCCATCGGCGATCCTGTGGCTGATAATCGGCGGGCTGGCCCTTACGGTGATCGGCTGTCACCTCATTCCCAGGGCCGAGACGCCCGGCAGCAGCAGTTTTCTTGCGCCGATGCGGGCGCTGCTGCAGGAACGCAGGGTTATCGTCTTCATGATCGCTGCCAGCCTCGTACAGGCGAGCCACGCGGTCTATTACGGTTTCGCCACCCTGCACTGGCAGGCGGAGGGGCTTTCCGACGGCGTAATCGGCGCACTCTGGGCCGAGGGCGTGATCTGCGAGGTAGCGCTGTTCGCCTTTTCCGGCGCTGTTGTCGCACGGTTCGGCCCGGTCGCGCTGCTGGCGATGGGGGCGGGGGCGGGGCTGCTCCGCTGGCTCGTGCTGGGCACGACGACCGATATCTGGGCGCTGGTCGCGGTGCAGGGGCTGCACGCCCTGACCTTCGGCGCGACCCATCTGGCGGCGATGCACTACATCGCGCAGAACGTCCCGGCGCAGTTCGCCTCGACGGCGCAGAGCGTTTATTCCAGCTTCTTCGGCGGCACGATCATGGCGCTCGCCATGCTGTCGTCGGGCTGGCTGTTCGAGACCTATCGTGGCGATGCTTTCACCGCGATGATCGTTCTTCCGGCGGTTGCGCTGCTTCTGGCGGCGGTCGGGCTGAGGGCGTCCCGGCAGTAGCGGTTCAGATAGACAGATATCGTCTGCGGTGCAGGGCCAGTCCAAGCAGGCCCAGCGCCATCAATGCCAGGGGGGCGGATTCCGGGAGAACGATCGGGTCTTCTGCAAAGGTCATGCCGGTGATCCCGCCTACCGCACTAACCGTTCCAACGGTGCTGCTTATGGCACCGGTGGAGGTGTTGATGATGACCAGCGAATCGTTGCTGCCGTTATAGCCGTAAAGCGTGTCGGTCCCGGCGTCATAGGCTAGTCCCGAAACGAATGCGCCTGAGCCCAGAGTGCCGACCACCGACGATGTTCCGTCTGTCGGGTCTATGATCAGGAGTTCGTCGTCCAGTGTGGTGCCGAACACCGAATTCGTGTTGGCGTTGAACGCCAGCGCTTCCTCGAACTCTCCGTTCTAGCCAAGCACCACGGTCGTGCCGGTTCCCGGGTCGATCGACAGGAAATTGTTGCCCAGCGCATCTTCGCCGAGCAGCTGGCCGGTATTCGGGTTGAAGGTGAGGCCGACCACTCGATGGCTCAGCGATCCCACCACCGAGGCGGCGCCGGTCGTTGTGTTGATCGTCAGCAGTTCGTCGCTGCCGAACTTTGCGCCATAGAGCGTCTGGGTGTTCGAATCGAAGGCCAGCGAGGAGACGTTATTGACGCCCAGATTGCCGATAACTGTCTTGGCGCCGGTCAGCGAGTTGATGGTGACGAGCGCATTGTCGGCGCCGCCATTGCTGTCGAGACCGTAAATGATCGCATTCGCCGGGGCCGTCAGCCATGTAAGGGCAAGAAAAACAAAGAGAAAACCGCTAGATCTGCGCACCGCAACAACCGCGTTCGCCATTCGGCCTAGGCGACCGAACTGCAAACCACGCTACCTCACGAAACCGTGATCGAAAAGGTCTTTCTATGGTTAACGCCGGCTTAATTCTCCGGTCGCGGCCGTTCGCCCCGTTTCGCCAGCTCCGCGATGCGGACCTCTTCCGAGATGAAGGGCAGATGGTGGTCTTCCTTGGAAACCGGCGTCGCCCGGTCGGTCAGCAGCTGCCAGCTCTGCCCGCGGTCCTCGGTGGCGAATACCTCGCCTGTTGCGGTGCCGGCGACCAGCATCATGCCGCCCGGCCAGACATGTTGCGCCATGCCCTCGATTGCACCGACCATCGGGTCGGGCAGACCGTTCATCAGCATGGTCCAGCTGTCGCCGTCGTCGTCGCTGCGCTGAACGGACGAATAGGCCTTGCCGGTATCGTACCAGCTGCGCGGGTTCAGCTTCGATCCGCCGGCATAGATGACCCGGTCGTCGTCCGGGTCGAGGAAGGCGAAATCGGGATAGCCCATCGATTCGCCGCGGCGTGTTTTCCGCTCGAACGTGACGCCGCCGTCGTTCGTACGATAGATGCCGACACCGGTGACGACGACCAGCTGGTCCGGGTTGTCCGGCTTGATCGTCAGCCGGTGCAGATCGCGATAGGACGCATCGTCCGGGTGCGAATAGGCGATGATGTCGGTCCAGTTCCTGCCGTCATCGGTCGATTTCAGGAACGCGCCCTGTTCGATCAGCACGTGGATCGTGTCCGGCTCGGTGGGATGGAACACGATCTGCTTCACATGGGCGATATGGGGCGGCGGCGGGAAGGTCCACTTGTTGGTATCGGCCACGTCGAAGATCGATTCGATCTCGGACCAGCTTTCGCCCAGATCGTCGCTGCGATAGAGCGCCGCCGGACGCGTGCCGAGAAACAGGGTCACGTCATCGCCCCGCCGGCGCGCCGCCATCGTGTACATGTGCGGCCTGTCGAGCCCGTCGGTGAGCTGTCGCCAGGAATTCCCTTCGCCATCCTCGCTGACCCACAGCCCGCCATCCGTGTGGGCGGCGGCGAACAGCCTGTTCGAGCCTTCTTCGTACACCAGCGCCGCGATATGGCGGTCGTCCAGCGACCGGCGGGTCAGCGCCCACGGCGCGCCGGGCTCGGCGCGTTCCAGCGTGGCGACGCCTTCCAGCGTGCCGACCTGTATCCGCGTGGCCGGGCCGTCGCCCGATGTCGTCTGCTGTCCGCTGGGAGAGAGAAAAACGGTGTTCGGGGCCATGATGTCCTCCATCTGCGTTTCCGTCATGCTATCGCCCTGTTGCGATAAGGGGAACCTGCGCCGCCGTCCCTTGACGGGTTCCCGTCCGGCCTCGAACATGCGGGTACGGATAAATCAGGGAGACGAACATGGAACCGTTGCCGGTCGGCGCCAATTTCAAGCGCGCCAAGATGCTGTGGGAAATCGGGCTGCATATCGCGGGGGACCCGGATATTCCCTATGGCGGGAACCGCGATATGTGCATCACGGTAGGCTCCGGCGGGCAGGCCGATTTCCGCCCGTCGCTCAGGCTCGCCAGCGGGTCCGCGATCATGGCGCACGATGTGGTGGCGGGGAATATCGACATGGCGTTCGTCAACCCGTCGGCGCTGCTGACCATGGCTTATCGCGGGCAGGGCATCTTCGACGAGCCGCTGCCGGTGCGCATCGTCTCCAACTACCCGTCCTGGGACCAGTTCGCCATCGTCGCGCACAAGCGGCTCGGGCTGAAAACGGTGCAGGACATCAAGGACGGAAAGGTGCCGCTCAAGCTCTCGATCCGCGAGGACCCGACCCATTCCACGCTGGTCATCATCGATCAGGTGTTCGCGGCCTACGGGTTCACGGTCGACGACCTGATTTCATGGGGCGGCGAGCTGAAACTGACCGGCGGTCCGGGCAACGAGGAACGCCGGCTGAAGCCGCTGCGCGAGGGAGAACTCGATGCGGTGGCGGACGAAGGGCTGTCGGCCTGGTTCGACGTCGCGCTGGCGCACGATTACGACACGCTGGATTTCTCCGACGAGTGTTTCGAGCAGGTCTGCGGCTTCGGCTGGCGTAAATCCGTCATCAGGCCCGGCGGGTTCTACAAAAACCTGACCCACGATCACACCTGCTTCAATTTCGGCGGCTGGCCGATCTATACCCGCGAGTCCATGCCCGACGACGTGGTCTACGACGTGTGCGACGCCATCGTCGCGCGCCAGGCGGAAATCCCGTGGGAGGAACGCTCCTGGACGGATATCTCGTTGCCCTTCATCGATAACGAGGCGACGCCGATGGATGTGCCGCTGCATCCCGGCACCGAGCGCTGGCTGAAGGACATGGAAGGGAAGCTGAAATAGCTAGCGGGAGGCGGCAATCGTCTCCGCCGCGATCAGCCCGATAGCGAAGCTCTTGATCAGCCCGCCGAGATAGGCGGTGCGCGGGCCGCCTTCGAGCCCGCCGACGGTCGAGCCGGCCGCAAACAGGCCGGGGATCGGGCTGTCGCCTTCGTCCATTACCTGTCCCCTGCCGTTCACGCTGAGCCCGCCCGAGGTAACGGTGATGCCGGCGCAGGCGGGGATGGCATAGAAGGGCGGGGCGACGACCGGCTGCGGCTGGTATGTGGTATCGGTGCGTGGCGGGATCAGCACCATGCCCAGGGCGAGATGCGCGTTGTATGTCGCGACCGTATCGACCAGACCCGGCCTGTCGATGCCGGCGGCCTCGGCCAGCTCTTCGATGGAGCCGGCCTCGATCACCGTGCCGCCGGCGTCCGGCAGCGACGGGTTGGGCGGCACGTTGTCCAGTGTGCGCGCCTGCTCCCAGACCGTGGAATCGAAAATCGCTGTCGCGCCCAGCGGATCGTCGAGCTTCGCGATGGCGTTGGCGATATGGATGCCGCCGTACCCTTCGTCGACGAAGCGATGGCCGTTGGCATCGACGATCAGGCTGGTGGCGCAGATCACGTCGATCTGCGGATAGGGCCAGAGCCGTTCGTTGGTCATCGCGTCGCGGCTCAGCACGTGGCCGTAGAACGCACCCATCCCGGCAGTCGCCGCGCCGATGTCGGTCGCCATGCGCAGCCCGTCGCCTACGCCGGTGCCCGCGTTGCGCTGCTGCAGGGAGGACGGTGCGCAGCCGATATGGGCGGGCATCAGATCGGGCGAGGCCTGGAACCCGCCGTCGGCGATCGCCACGTTGGGCGCCTCGAAGGTCTCGGCCCCCGCTTCAACGCCGGCCACCGCGCCGTCCTGCACGACGATCCGGGTTGCGCGCACGCCGCGCCGCAGCTCGCCGCCGCGTTCCGTCAGTTTTTGCTCCAGAATTCCCAGCAGCCGGTTTGCGCCGCTGCCTTCCCAGTCGAGCCCGGCCTTCATCTCGCGCAGCGGCGACAACATCGGCATGTCGTCGGTGCGCCGCGGATGGTTTTCGAACTCGGCGCCCTGCGATCTGAGCCATTCGATCGTGTCGGCCGCCCTGTTCGCGATGGCGCTGGCGAGGTCCGGCCGCGCCGCTCCGTCGGTGCCGTCGATGATGGCGGCGTAGAGATCGTCCGGCGGGGTGCGCGGCGGGTTGAAGGCGACATGCACCGATCCGGTCGAGTAGCGCGAGTTGCAGGGATAGAACTCGTCGGCGGACGCTTCCAGCACCAGCGGTTTCAGCCCCAGCTCCGCCGCACGGTTCGCTACGGTAAGCCCGGCGAACCCGCCGCCGATGACGATCAAATCGTAGGTCATGGCCGGTCAGCCTGCCGCGCGGATGGCGTCCTCGTCGAAGATCTCTCCCATTTCCGACGGGATGCCCTTGGCGTCGATCTCGTCCAAAAAGATTTTATGCAGGCAGTCGGGCTGATCGGCGTACTCGATCTGGTTGCCGCCTTTCTTGACCGAGAGGTCGTTCTTCGACGACCACTTGTCGAACTTGGCCTGGGTCATCGGGTAGCGCACCGTGCCGAACTGCACCGCGAGATAGCGCGACGGGGTCGTGCCGGTATTGAAATGCTGGTGGAACATCTGCTCGGGCGGGGTGACGACCACGCCATGGTCCCAGTCGATCCGCACCATCTCGTCTTCCTTGCCCTCGTACCACAGCATCGAATAGCCCTCGCCGTCGATGGTGAAGACGTTGGTGCCGCAGGTGTGGCGGTGCGCCTTCTTGTAGGTGCCGGGCACGATCTGCGAGGTATGACAGCCCATCGTGCTGTCCGACAGCACCCAGCGCAGGCTGGACGATCCCTTGCCGCGTTCGGCCCAGCTCTTGAGCTCGAAATTGGTGATGTCGGCGACGAAGTTGGTTTCCCACTGATGGCGGCCGGGCTTGATCTCGATCATCTGGCCTTCGCCCTGGAAATAGCCGTTGGGGCCGAGCCGTTCGGCGAAATCCTGATCGGTGTCGAAGATGAAATCCTCGTTGCGGAACAGCTTGATCAGGAACGGGAAGTTATGCACCGAGGTCAGCCGCGCGCGCTCCGTGCCCGAGCCGTTGAAATGCTGATATTTCGCGTTGAGCGGGACCGAGAACAGCGAGTTCGGCCCCCATTCGAAGGAATGCTTCTTGCCGTCCGGCGTTTCGATCTGGGTCGAGCCGTACCCGTCCAGCACATAGACGATTTCCTCGTACAGATGATGCATCTGGTTCGATTTCGCGCCGGGCAGAAGCTCGAAGCAGAAGATCGAGACGAAATCGTCGCGCCCTTTCATAAGGCACACCGCGCCGTTCATGCCGTACCGGTCCCAGAAGGCGGTCTCGATGGTCGACATGTTCATGCCGAAATCCTCATAGACCGGCACCGGCTGCGCCTCGCACCAGGCGAGGTAGCTGTCATGCAGAAATACGGGGTCCCCGGTGGGGTTGCTGGTCTGATCGGCCATCGTTCATTCCTGTGTTCGCGGTGCGTTACGCGCGCAATCTATGAGCGGGCGTCGTCAGGGTCAAACGGGGGACGCGGGCCGCTATTTACTCCAGTTCGAAGCGCACCGACACCGTGGCGGAAATTTCCTGTGTACCGGGTGAGACGGGTACTTCCGCCGCCTTGGCGCTTCTGAGCGAATCCGCCTGCACCATGAAGGGGCGCGGGAAATGCGTCGCCTGCTCGTTGATCGACACCACGCGCCCGAGCTTCGCGCCGGCGGCTTCGGCATAAAGCGTCGCGCGCCGTTTCGCGTCCGCGACCGCCTTGCGGCGCGCGTCGTCCATCAGGGCTTCCGGTTCGGCGATGTCGAACTGCACGCCGTTGACGCGGTTCGAGCCCGCCGTCACCACGGCGTCGAGGATGCCGCCCAGTTTCGCCAGGTCGCGCACGCGGACCCGCACCTGGTTCGAGGCCTGGTAGCCGCCGATCACGCGCGGGCGGTTGCGGACATAGGGCTCGTACCAGGGCGAAACGTTGAAATTACTGGTCCGAATGTCCTTTTCCTCGATCCCGGCCTGCTTCAGCGCCGCCATGAGGCGCGCCATCGCCGCGTTGTTGGCGTCGAGCGCCTGGCGCGCCGTGTCCGCCTTGGTCGTGATGCCCGTATTGACATGCGCCTGATCGGGCGTGGCGGTGACCGATCCGCTGCCCTGCACGGCAACGAAGCGTTTCATGCCGTCATCCGCGGCTGCCGGGTTAAAGGCGAGCAGAACGGCGAGGGCGGCGAGGGGGAAAATCCGGATCATTGGGAAATCCTTTTGATTGTTGGGCCTACAGTGGCGCGCGCGGAGAACCGGCGCAAGCGCCATGAGCACGAGCATCGGGGCCGAATGTGATGATTTTGAGGCGCCGCCGCCTGCCGGTCCGCCCGGTTTGCGCACCGGGCGATCTCGTCTACAACACGGCTCGATGTCAGGAAATCGATTTTGGGAGAACAAGTCATGACGACGCTGGGATTCATCGGCACGGGCGGTATGGGCAGCGGCATGGCCGCCAATCTGATCAGGGCGGGCTACAGCCTCGTCGTGACCGACCTCAACCGCGACCAGTGCAAGGGGCTTGAAGAACAGGGCGCGCAATATGCCGACTCGCCTAAAGCGGTCGCCGAATCCTGCGAGCTGGTGCTCTCGATGCTGCCCAACAACGATGCCGTCCGGGCTGTCGGGCTCGGCGCGGGCGGGCTCGCCGAGGCGTCAGGCGGGGCGAAGGAATGGATCGATTTCAGCAGCATCGACAAGGCGACCATCGTCGATGTCGCGGGCGAACTCGGCGGCAAGGGCTGGACCGTCATCGATGCCGGCGCGGGCGGCGTCGAGGAAGTCGCGGCGGCCGGCAACCTTGTGCTGTGGATTTCGGGATCGACAGAGATGCTGGAGAAACACCGCCCGGTGCTGGAGCCGATGTCGAAACTGATCCTTCAGGTGGGCGAACTCGGCAACGCCAAGCTGGTCAAGACGGGTATGGCCATGCTCGCCGCGGTACAGCACATGACGCTGGCCGAAATTGCCGGATGGTTTTCCAAGGGCGGCCTCGACAACGAGACCTTCCAGACCATCCTCAAGAATTCGGCCTGGGATTCCTCCGCCTCCAGCCGGGTCATGGAGATCATGGTGAGCGGCGAGTACAAGCCGCGTAAAAGCTGGATGCCGAAAGACGTGAGTTTCGGGCTCGACATTGCGCGCGAAATGGAAGTGCCGACGCCGTTCGTCAGCCTTGCCTACCAGATGTTCGCCATTGCGCAGGCGACCGGCGAGGACGGGTACGAGGCGACCGGCATTGCCTGCAATGTCTATGACACGCTCAACGGAGTGAAGTCGTAGCCGTTCCCGGGCCGCGGGCGGGATCGCCGGCGACCGGAACCGCTTCAGCCGAATGACGCAATCCGCGCTCTACAGGGTCATCGCCGCCATGGTGGCCCTGCTGTGGCTGAAAGGCGTCGCCTCGACGCTTGTCGATCTGCCGCCGGCGCTGTCGCAGCTCGCCGTCCTGCCGCTGGCGGCGATGATCGTTTGCGCCCTGCTGACGATGGTCAACCAGATCCGCATTCTGTGCATCGCGCTGGCCATCGCGACCGGTGCGCTGGCCGGTCTCTACGATCAGTGGGACGCGATCCTGCCGGGGCTCGAAAGGGCCACGATCTTCCCCGCTTTTCTCGCCACCATCGTGCTATTGCGCGCGACCGCCGATCAGCGACCGGAAATCGCTGCCGCCCGCCGGCTGTTCTCCGCCCTGGGCGAAGACGAGCGCGGCGGCGGCGTCACGGTCGGCGCCTTCCTCCTGGGTTCCGTCCTGCAGGTCGGACAGTTCGCCATCTTCGCGCCCATCGTCGGCCGCGACGCGCCGGTCGAGGAGCGCCGGCGGGTGTTCATGTCGGCGCTGCGCGGCATGGCGCTGGTGCCGTTCTGGTCGCCCTTTATCGTCGCGACGGCGGTGGCGGCGATCTACCTGCCGGAAGTGCCGGTGTGGCAGACCATGATCCTGGGGCTGACGCTTGCGGCCATCGCCATGCTGATGGGGGTGACGATGCTGGAACGCGTCGGCGGCCGCCTGAGCGGCCCGGCGGTGATCTGGCGCGCGCTGGCGACGCTCGCGCCCGTCATGCCGTCCATCGCGGTGGCGGCGCTGATCGTGGTCGGCGCCACCGTTCTGACGGACCTGACGACGCTTCAGGCGCTGGTGATCGCCATGCCGGTTCCATGTGTGCTCGCGGTTCTGTTTGCCAAAGGCGGCGACGTTCGGGCGGCAGCGCGGGCGACTGTCGCAAACGCAGGCCGGATCGGCCCCGAGACATCGATCCTTGTTTTCGCCATGACGCTGGGGCTGGTGTTCGAGGCCTGCCTGCCGCAGATGGGCCTGGGAGACTGGCTGAAATCGCTCTCGCTCGGCCCGTTCGCGATCATCCTCATCGTCATCATGTCGATTAATCTCGCCGGGCTGTGCGGCATCCATCCGATCGTCAGCGGCGCCATCGTCCTGGTCCTGTTCACCGGTATTCCGACCGGGCTGGCGGACGTCATTCTGATGCAGGCCATGCTGGTCGGCTGGGGACTGTGTTCCTCCATTTCCATCGGCAGCCTGTCGATCGCGGCCGGCGCAGCGATGTTCGATTTGTCGCCCGAAGGGCTGGTTACGCGCGACAATCTGGTTTTCGTTTTGACCGCGTCCATCCTGATCGCCGTCCTCCTGTGGCTCCTGAATGGGGCGTTGATCGCCTGGGGCGTCGAGTGACCATGCTCACGCAATTACGCTCAGGTTCTTGATAAAACCGATGGCCTGACGGATTATCGTCCGCCATACCCAAACGACGGTCGCGCCGTCCCCAACACAAGAAAATCCATGGGCTGTTTTTTCAAATCCCTGTTTCTTCTTTTCGTTCTTGCCATCATCGGCCTGCCGGTGGGCGGCATGGTCATGGCGCTCGACCCGCAGCCGCTGGTGCAGCGCGCGGGCGATATCAACACGGCGGACCTGAAACGCGCCCAGGCGCTGGCGGAAAGTTATGACCCGCGCAACATGCCCACCGACCGGATGACGACGTTGCGCGCGTCCTCGGAAGAGCTCAATACCGTTCTCAAGGGCGCGCTTGGCGGGGTGAAACAGGTTGCGGGCCAGGTTCAGGTGACCCGGTTCGGCGTCATCATCGCGCTGACCGTGTCTCCGCCGATCCCTGACAATCCTGTCGGCAGGCATGTCAACATCACCGCCGTCGTGGCGCCGTCGATATTCGGGCTGCATATTTCCCGTTTCCGGATCGGCAAGCTTGAGATTCCGCCTGCGGCCATCAGACCGGCCCTGCAGTTCACGCTTGATCATCTGGTCGGTACGGGCAAGGCCGAGCCCATCCTGAATTCGATCAAGTCGGTACAGGTCGCCGGAAACTATGCAGAGGTCAGGTTCCAGCCGCCGGCGAACCTGGTCGCCGATCTCAAAATCGCCGCCAAGCGGCAGATCGCGATGAGCACGCCGGAAGCTGTCAGGCCCTATATCGAAATTCTCGGCAGGACCGCCGACCGGGCAGGGGGTGGCCGGGTCTCGATGATCGAGTTCATGCGTCCTGTCTTCGCCTTTGCGAAACAGCGTTCGGCGACCGGCGACCCGGTTGCGGAGAACAAGGCAGCCATGGTGGCGATCGCCATCTATTTCGGCGACGGCCGGTTCGAGCGGTTCGTCTCCGGTCCTGTGCTGACGCCCGAGCAGAAGGCAGGCAAGCGGTCGCTCGGCCATGTCCGGCTGAACGGGCGGCACGATTTCGTCCAGCATTTCACCATCTCGATGGGGCTCGCGCTGGCCGGCGGCGATGTGGCCGCCAACCTGATCGGAGAGCTAAAAGAGGTGAAGGATTCGGGCAAAAAGAGCGGGTTCAGCTTCACCGATATCGGGGCCGACCGTATCGGCGTTCGCTTTGCCGGCGCCGCCATTGCGAGCCGGAACAGCGCGATGCGGTTTCAGGAGGTTCTGTCAGAAGCCTTCAACGAAACGGCCTTCTTTCCGCAATTTGCCGACCTGCCCGAAGGGATGAGCCAGGACGAATTTCGCAGCCGCTACGGCGACATAAACAGCGCCGCCTACAAGCGCGTCATCGCCGAGATCGACCGCCGCATCGAGAGCGTGGCGCTCTACCGTTGAGCCAACCCGAAACCGGGGCGTTCAATTCCGACAGGACGGTCCGGAGACAGGCCTGGGCGGCGCAGCGCGCGGCGCTTGAGGCCTCGGATGCCAAGCACATGCCGGACGGACGGCCTCACAGCCGCGCCTGGGGGCTGTTCACGCTGCTGTTGCAGGGGCTCGCAATCCTGCTGCGTCTTCTGGGGCTGTATGAGCGCGGCGTGCGAAACGCGCTCGATATCGGGCTTGTCGAGCACGAACTTGTCTTCGAAGGCCTGCCGCCCGCGTTCGATGGCTACCGCGTGATGCACATGACGGACCTGCATCTCGACGGTCATCCGGCGCTGCCCGGCCGGATCGCGCGGCTGGTCGAGGGCGTCGCCTGCGATCTCTGCGTTCTGACGGGCGATTACCGGTTCCGCGTCCATGGTCCGTGGGACCGCGTGACGGAGGCGTTCGAGAGCATCATGCCGGCGATCGCCGCAACGGACGGCATCGTCGCCGTGCTCGGCAATCATGACGCCGCCGGCATGGCCGACATGCTGGAATCGCTCGGCGCGCGCGTGCCGGTGAACAGCACCGAGACCCTGTCGCGCGGCGATGCGGCGATCCATGTCACCGGGATTGACGATCCGCATTACTATTTCACCCCCGCCGCCGCCCGCGCGCTTGTCGAGGCGCCGGACGGATTCCGTATCGCGCTGGTCCATACGCCGGAGCTATGCCATCAGGCCGCGGAAGCCGGGTTCGATCTCTATCTGTGCGGGCACACCCATGGCGGACAGGTCTGCCTGCCCGGCGGGAAACCGGTCATCACCCATGCGGGCGGGTTCAGGCGCTACGCCAGCGGGTTCTGGCAGGTCGGGAAGATGAAGGGATATACCGGACGCGGCGCGGGGTGTTCCGGCCTGCCGATCCGCTTCAACTGCCGGGGCGAGGTGACAGTCTTCACGTTGCGGCGAGCGTAGCGCGTGGGCCGCTTGCGCGGAAGCAGTGGGACGGGGATGCCGGAAATTTTCCCAAGCTTCCCGACTCGCAGGCAGCAGCCTAGAATGCCTCATGGCCCATTCCCCACAGCATCACGGTCCCGGCGGCGGGATGACATCGCATGACGTGATGGTCGGCGTCATGTGGGGGCTTGGCGCGGCGATCTGTCATTCGATGGTGCCGATCGCCGTCCGGATGCTGTCGAGCACGATCCCGCCGGTCGAGCTGGTGTTTTTCCGTAACCTGATCGGGCTGTGCTTCCTGCTGCTGGTGTTGTCCTGGCGCGGATTCGGATTTCTGCGGACGAACCGGATAGGCGCGCATTTCGTCCGCAACGCGCTGAACTTCACCGGTCAGTGGCTGTGGTTTGCCGGGCTCACCATGCTGACGCTGTCGACAGCGGTTGCGCTGCATTTCACGTTGCCGCTGATGGCGGCCGTGCTGGCGGTCATCTTCCTGCGCGAACGGCCGGGTCCAATGCGCATCGTGTGTACCTGTCTGGGATTCGCCGGGGTCCTGGTGATCCTGCGGCCGGGCGCCGTTCCGATAAGCGGGGCCGCGTTTCTCGTGCTGGGCTCGGCGCTCTGCTATGCCGGCGTCGGCATTTTCACGCGAATACTCGGCCGCACGGATTCACCCGCCACAACGACCTTTTACTACCAGATGATGGTGATGCTGTTCGCCCTGGGGCCGACGCTCTATCAGTGGGTCACTCCCGCCTGGTCGGATGTTCCCGCGCTGCTGCTGCTGGCGGCGGCGGGCACCGCTGCGCCCTACTGCCTGGTGCGCGGGCTGGTCCATGCAGAGGTCTCGATCGTCGAGCCGATCGAATATCTGCGGCTGCCCTTCACCGCCATGATGGCGTGGCTGATCTTTTCCGAGACCACCGATTACTGGACCTGGGTCGGCGCCGCGATCATCGCCGCTTCCACCTGGTACATGGCGCAGCACGAACACAAGGCGCGGACCTGATATACAAATCTGCTCCAGCCCTCTCCCCCTCCCGACCACTGGTTTTCGATTTGCCCGCCGCCGCCGGCCAACCCGGCGGGCGTTAAGGGTTGGTGTGGCGGCTTGACGACCGCCGGAACAAATATCCGTGGCCGGGTGGGAGAGCGGTGCGGCGCGATATCGCGTTAGCGATTCCTAATAAGAAGGCGCAGGTCCTGCCGGCTTTTCGCCGCCGCCGCGTCCCGTAAGCTCCAGCCCCTTGTCGAGACCCGGGGTCGAGCGCACCGGCGCCGTCATCAGGAACGTATAGCCCTGCTCCAGCACCTTCTCGACATTGCCCGCCGTTACGTGCGGGTGTCCGACCGCCACGTTGTTCGCCTTGCAGGTATTGACGATTTCCGTCATCGCCTCGACCACGACCGGGTGTTCGTACTGGCGCGGATAGCCGAGTTCCTGGCTCAGGTCGCCCTCGCCGATCAGCACGGCGCCGATGCCCGGCACGTTTTTCAGAATGTCGTCGAGCGCGGCGATGCCCTTGGTGTCCTCGATCATCAGGATGACGAAAATCTCGCCGTTGGGCGCCAGCGGCCAGACATCGGCGCGGTCGTAATATTCCTGCTGGGAGATGCCCCAGTAGCGCACGGCCTGGGTCGGGCCGTCGCCGCGGATGCCGGCGGGCTCGTAGAGCGGCGCGTCCTTCATCCGCGGGTAACGGCAGGCAGCGACCGCGTTGTAGGCTTCCTCGACCGAGCTGACATGCGGCCAGATAACGCCGTAGACGCCGAGATCGAGCGCCTGCTTGGCCTGCCACTGCGCCATCTCGTTGCCGTTCGGCGGCACCCGGACCATCGGCGTTACCGCCGGCGCCAGCGAGCCCGATTTGGCGATCTGGCCCCGGTTCAGCATGTATTGCAGGCAGTCGCGCAGCGCGAGCGAATCCCAGGCGTTGTGCTCCATCTCGAACACGATGCCGTCATAGCCGGTGTTGGTGCTGTAGGCGACGGCGGACGGCACGTCGGGCGTCGAAAAGGCGGTAAAGGCGGGCTTGCCGGATTCGAGCGCGGCGATGATGCCGTTAAGGCGCGGAATGTCAGCCATGGGGTCTCTCCCTGATCTGTTCGTTTCGGTGGCTCCGTTATCGGCTACAGACAGAGAGGGGTCAACTCTTGCGCCAGACGGAACCGGAGATAAGCTGTCCGCCTCAATCGGGAGATTTTATATGGCGGAGATCGTCCTCGGAATCGGCACCTCGCACGGGCCCATGCTGTCGACGCCGTGGGACCAATGGGACCAGCGGGTCGGTTTCGACAAGCAGCAGAAAGAGCACTGGTATCAGGGGAAAACCTACGATTTCGACCAGCTCGTAGAGCTCCGTAAGGACGAGGGGCTGGACGCCGAGATCACCCCGGACAAATGGCGGGCGCGCCATGAGGCTTGTCGCACGGCGATCGACACGCTGGCTGCGAAATACGCCGAAATCGCGCCTGATGTGGCGGTGATCGTCGGCAACGACCAGACCGAGCTGTTCACCGACGATAATTTCCCGGCCTTTGCGGTCTATTGGGGAGAGACCATCGAAAACCGGCCGCGGACGCCTGAGCAGATCGCCAACCTGCCGCCCGGCGTGGCGGTCGCCGAGCGCGGCCACGCGCCGCCCGAGGACGCGGTTTATCCAGGACAGCCCGAGCTGGGCGCGCACATCGCCCGCAGCGTGATGGATTCGGGCTTTGACGTGTCGGCATCGCGACGCCTGCCAAAAGGGTCGGGCTATGTGAACGGCATCCCGCACGCGTTCGGATTCATCTATCGCCAGATCATGAAGGACCGGGTGATCCCCAACGTGCCTGTCTTCGTCAACACCTTCTACCCGCCCAACCAGCCATCGGCGGAACGATGCTACCGGTTCGGGTTCGCGCTGAAAGATGCGATCGAAAGCTGGGAATCGGACGCCCGCGTCGCCGTATTTGCATCGGGCGGGCTTTCGCATTTCGTGATCGACGAACCGCTCGACCGGAAGGTGATCGATGCGTTCGAGGCGCACGATTTCGACGCGCTGACCTCGATCCCCGAGGACCGCTATCAGGCAGGCACGTCGGAAATAAAAAACTGGATCCCGGTCGCCGCCATGATGGATGCGTGCGGCAAGGACCTGACGCTCGTCGATTACGTGCCGTGTTACCGTTCCGTCGCCGGCACCGGGAACGCGATGGGGTTCCTGTACTGGGAGTAGCCGGTCAGGCTTCCACCCCTGTCGCCGCATTCGCACGTCGCCCCGGCGGTCCATATTCTGAGCGGCAAAGCCCTGCGCTCCTCTTTTCGGAATGCCAAATTCGGGGCAATCTGGAAAGGAGACGAAGCTTCGTCAAAGCTGACGGTGCGCCGCCGTCATTCCCCGTCCTTCGAGGCGGCTCCCTTCCGCCGAAGGAAGCCTCCTCAGGATGAGGAATGACCTGTAGGAAATCCTCATCCTGAGGAGGCGCGAAGCGCCGTCTCGAAGGATACGACGGGGACAAAGGAAGGTCGGATATGGAATCTCTGAAACTCACCATGGCGGCGCAGGATTACGATCACTTCCGCGATCTCACCAGCGGCGAGGTGAAGGCGCAGGGGATCGACATCATCCCGCTGTTCTACCGGCCGCACGATGCGTTCTACCGCTTCATGACCTATGCGGAATGGGAAATCTCGGAAATGTCGATGGGCGGCTACTGCTCGTCGGTGGCGGACGGCGCCGCCAAGGGCGTCGGCATCCCGGTGTTTCCGTCGCGCGTGTTTCGCCAGTCGGCCATCTTCGTCCGCAACGACGAGTCGATAACGCGGCCCGAAGACCTCGCCGGCAAGCGCGTCGGGGTGCCCGAATGGGGCATGACGGCGGTGATCTATGTGCGCGGCTGGCTGATGCACCAGATCGGCATCAGCCTGTCCGATATCGACTGGGTTCAGGCCGGCATGAACGAGCCGGGACGCACCGAGAAGGCGGCGCTGCACCTGCCTGACGGGGTGAAACTGGAACAGATCGCCGAAAAATCCTGTAACCAGATGCTGATAGACGGCGAGCTGGACGCGATTTTCACCGCCGCGCCGCCGGCAGGTTTTCGCAGCGGCCAGATCCGCCGCCTGTTCCCCGATTTCCAGCCGGTAGAGGCCGCCTATTTCGACGAGACCGGGATCTTCCCCATCATGCATTGCATGGTGATCCGCAACGATATCTACGAGCGCTACCCGTGGACTGCGACCGTGCTGACCAAAGCCTTCGGCGAGGCGCGCGACCGGTCGGTGGAACGGCTGATGAACCACGGCACCCATGTGCCGATGCCGTGGGCCTTTCTGACGGTGCAGGACTATCATGACCGCCTGTTCGCCGGGCAGGAGTACTGGCCCTACGGGATCGAGCCCAACCGCACGACGCTGGAGGCGTTCCTGCAATATTGCGCCGAGCAGGGCGTGACCGACCGACGTCTTGCGGTCGAGGAAATCTTTGCGAAGGAAGTGCAGACCGAGGCGCGGGAGTAACGTCATGCCGTTCGAAGCCAGACCCCTCCATCCCGTTTTCGCCGCCGAACTGACCGGGTTCGACATGCGACGCGACACGGACCCGGCCGCAATTGCCTCTTTCATCGAGGCGATGAACGAATTCGCCGTCTGCGTTGTCCGGCACGACCGCGCGCTGAGCGACGACGAGCATATAGGGTTCAGCCGGCTGCTCGATCCTATCGAGGGCGCGCGCGCCATGCGGATCAAGGGAACCGGACAGCGCGTACCGCGCTCCGAGATCGTCGACCAGAGCAATCTGGACAAGGACGGCAATATCTATGGCGACGACGATCGCCGGCTTGCCTTCAAGCGGGCCAACCGGCTGTGGCACACCGATATGAGCTTCTACGAGGTCCGCGCGACCTATTCTCTGTTGTCCGCCCATGTCGTGCCGCCCGAGGGCGCCGACACGGAGTTCGCCGATCTGCGCGCGGTCTATGACGATCTGCCGGAGACGATGAAGAAGCGGCTCGACGGGCTGGTGGCGGAGCATTGCTACTGGTATTCGCGGGTTCTCGGCGGCGGGCCCGAGCCGACCGACGAGGAACGCAGGATCCGCCCGCCGCCTGCACGTCATAAGCTGGTTCATGTCCACCCGCGTTCGGGCCGCAAGTCGCTCTATCTTGCATCGCACATTCGCGCCATCGACGGTATGCCCGACGACGAGGCGATGGCGCTGAAGGACGAGCTGATGGCGCTCGCGACCCAGGACAAGTACGTCTATGTCCACAAATGGAGCGGCCCCGGCGAAGTCGTCGCCTGGGACAACCTCGCCACGCTGCACCGCGCCACGCCGTTCGACGACCAGAATTACGTCCGCGACATGCGCCGCACCACCTGCCGCGAGCGGGAGGTCTAGGCGGTCATGCAGGGGGGTAAATAATTCCCCTCCGCCCTTCAGGGGGACAGGGGAGGCGGGTTCGATGGTTCGTTCAAGGACAACACGCGCCAGAAATCTGCGCCGAAATGCAACCGATGCCGAACAGAAACTGTGGCGCGAACTGCGTACGTTGGATCTGGCCGTCAAAGTCAGAAGGCAGCACCCGGTCGGGCGTCATATTGCTGATTTCGCCATTCCAGCCTGCAAGCTGATCATCGAACTCGACGGCGGTCAGCACGCAGACGCTGTTGAAGAGGATGCACGTCGGACAGCTGCTTTGAACGCGTTGGGTTATCGCGTTATCCGCTTCTGGAATAACGATGTACTGGCGAATATCGAAGGCGTTCTGCAAACGATATTGTCTGTGATCGAGAAATCCCCCACCTCACCCCAACCCTCTCCTCCCCCGGGGGAGGAGAGGGAGTAGTCCGCGACACGGCAACATCATTCCCCGCGGCCCTTCAGGGGGTAGACCGCGATTTGGCGACAGCGCGCCCCTCCGCCCTTCAGGGGGTAGATCGCGATTCGGCAACAGCGTCCCCCTCCGCCCTTCAGGGAGTAGACCGCGATACGGCAACAGCGTCCCCCTCCGCCCTTCAGGGGGGAGGGGACAGGGGAGGTGGGTGGTTGCAAGAAGCCCGGTCTTCGGCGCGTCGCTATGAGGATTTCCCGACAGAACGCGTGCGACGCCTTGACGTTGTCCCCGGGCAGGTTCGTCCCGTCCTGGATGATTCTGGCGATGTCCGGGGCGTTGAGTGAATTGCGTTTGTCACCCCATGTCGCGGTTGCCGATAACGGTTATTCTTCGTCTCGAAGGAGATCGACATGATCGGAAATTCGGTCATACGGTTCGAGGACGAGCGCCTTCTCACGGGCGGCGGACGCTACACGACCGACCATGGCGCGCCCGGTCAGGCGCACGCGGTGTTTTTGCGTTCGCCGCACGCCCATGCCGATATCGCCGCAATCGATTCCGCGGCGGCGCGCGCCCTGCCGGGCGTTCTTGGCGTGTTCGCCAATGCCGACCTGAAAGCCGACGGGGTGACGTTCCTGCCGAGCGGGGTCGGCGCGCGGGCCGCAGAACAGCCCAACCGGGACGGTACAATGATGGCGGATCCTTCGCTTTCCGTTCTGGCGACCGGGCGCGTCCGCCATGTCGGCGAGCCGGTTGCGATCGTGGTGGCCGAAACGGCGGCGCTGGCCCGGGATGCGGCGGAGGCCGTCGTCGTCGATTACGATGTCCTGCCTGCCGTCGCGGAGACCGGTGGAGCGCTGGATGATGGCGCGCCCGAACTCTGGCCTGAAGCGCCCGGCAATCTGATCTTCGATTGCGGCGCCGGCGACGAAGCGGCTGTCGAGGCGGCCATCGGGTCGGCAGCCCATGTCGTGACGCTCGACATCGTCAATAACAGGCTTGCCGTCGGGTTCATGGAACCGCGCGCCGCGCTCGGCGAATACGACCCGGCGGAGGATGCGTTCGCGCTGGTCGTTGGGTGCCAGAGCGTTCACGGCATCGCCCGCAGCCTCGCGCAGGTGCTGAACGCAGAACCCGGCAGCGTCCGCGTGATCTCGCCCGATGTCGGCGGCGGCTTCGGCGGGCGCAGCGTGCTCTATCCGGAATATCCCGCTCTGCTCTGGGCTGCGCGCAAACTCGGCAGACCCGTCAAATGGTCCGGCGGACGCGACGAGGAATTCCAGGTCACGACCCAGGCACGCGATTCCCTGCTGACCGGGACGCTGGCGCTGGACGAAACCGGCCGCATGCTGGCGCTGAAGATCGAGGGCGTCGCCAGTTTCGGTGCGCGCCATGCCGGCAACGGGCCGTTCTCCACCGTTCGCAACATGGAGCGCATGCTATCGTCCGCCTATGACATTCCGGCGCTGTGGCTCGGCATGCGCGGCGTGTTCGCCAACATGACGCCGGTCAGCTCCTATCGCGGCGTCGGACGCTTCGAATGCAACTATACAATCGAGCGGCTGATCGACGCGGCGGCGGCGAAGACCGGACTGGACCGGATCGAACTTCGGCGGATCAACGCGTTCGACAAGGACGATCTGCCGAGGGAAACGGCCATCGGAACGCTGTACGACAGCGGCGACTATGACGGAAACATGGATGCGGCCCTGCGCGAGTCGGACTGGCAGGGCTTTCCGGCGCGTCGCGCGGAATCGGAGGCGCGGGGAAGGCTGCGCGGCATCGCGCTTTGTAATTATATCGAAGGCGCGGGCGGCGCGACCGGCGAGTACGGGCGTGTCGGCGTCGCCCCGGACGGCTCCGTGTTGATAGCCGCCGGCTGC
>Ga0181593_10000381_pt1 | contig 38264 bp, 38 predicted proteins | sample 071ome_19_FD_133756 | JGI IMG/M metagenome (GOLD analysis project Ga0181593, IMG submission 133756) | Coastal salt marsh microbial communities from the Groves Creek Marsh, Skidaway Island, Georgia - 071413AT metaG (megahit assembly) | ecosystem: Environmental > Aquatic > Marine > Intertidal...
ATGAGCGTGAATATGACGGCGCCATTCCGTCATCTCATCGGCGAATTCGGCGATACGGTTGATGATGGGCATAAATCTCTCGTGATTCCTTAATCAGGCGGTTCCAGCCCTCTCCCCCTCCCGGGCACTATATTCCGGCGGTCATCAACCCGCCACACCAACCCTTGATGCCCGCCGGCGGTGGGCATCAAGGAAAAAAGCCCGTGGCTGGGAGGGGGAGAGGGCTGGCGCGATAATACAAGAAGAGTTGTGCGCGATGGCGTATGAGTCAACTTGATACCTGTAAAGCTTGGCCGAATGCGCAACAAACGCTAAAACCCGGCGACAAGGCTTACGGTAAGGAAAGCAGATGTTTGAGGACTATACTGAGATCAGGGAAGCGGTATCCCGCCTGTGCAGCCAGTTTGATGGCGAATACTGGCAGGAAAAGGACCGCGAACGCGCTTACCCGACGGAATTCGTCCAGGCGCTGACGGAAGGCGGCTATCTCTCCGTCCTGATACCGGAGGAATTCGGCGGCAGCGGGCTCGGCATATCGGCGGCCTGCGCGATCATGGAGGAAATCCAGAAATCCGGCGGTAATGGCGGCGCCTGCCATGCGCAGATGTATACGATGGGCACGGTGCTGCGCCACGGCACGGATGAGCAGAAACAGAGCTACCTGCCGAAAATCGCCACCGGGGAGCTGCGCCTTCAGGCCTTCGGCGTGACCGAACCGACCAGCGGCACCGATACGCTGAGCCTGCGCACCACGGCGGTAAAGGACGGCAATGACGCCTATGTGGTGAACGGCCAGAAAATCTGGACCTCGCGGGTCGAACATTCCGATCTGATGCTGTTGCTGGCGCGCACCACGCCGCGCGATCAGGTGGAAAAACGCACCGATGGTCTGTCGGTTTTCCTGATCGATATGCGTGAAGCGGTCGGCAACGGGCTGACCATCCAGCCGATCCGCACCATGATCAACCATGCGACGACAGAGGTATTCTTCGACAATCTGCGTATTCCCGCTAATTCGCTGGTCGGCGAGGAAGGCAAGGGCTTTCGTTATATCCTCTCCGGCATGAACGCCGAACGCATCCTGATCGGGGCGGAATGTATCGGTGATGCGCGCTGGTTTATCGAAAAGGCGAAGAATTACGCGAGCGACCGTTCCGTCTTCGGGCGGCCCATCGGCCAGAACCAGGGCATCCAGTTCCCCATCGCCGAGGCTTACGCCCAGACAGAGGCCGCCGATCTGATGGTGAAGCGCGCCGCGATGCTTTACGAGGAAGGCGAAAATTGCGGGGCGGAGGCCAATATGGCGAAGTACCTCGCCGCTGAAGCGAGCTGGAAGGCCGCCGATATGTGCATGCAGACCCATGGCGGGTTCGCGTTTGCCGAGGAATATGACGTGGAGCGCAAGTTCCGCGAAACGCGGCTTTACCGCATCGCGCCGATCTCCTCGAACCTAGTGCTGTCCTATATCGCCGAACACGTGCTCGGCCTGCCGCGTTCTTTTTGAGGAGGCGTTTTGATGGCGGGATTGCCGCTCAAGGGAAAACTCGTCGTCTCGCTGGAACAGGCGGTCGCCGCGCCCTATTGCTCCTCGCGCCTCGCCGATGCCGGCGCGCGGGTCATCAAGATTGAACGGGCGGAGGGCGATTTCGCGCGTGGTTATGACAGCGTCGTGCATGGCGAAAGCGCCTATTTCGTCTGGCTCAATCGCGGCAAGGAATCGCTCGTCCTCAATATCAAGGATGAGGGCGACGCGGCGCTGCTGCAACGCATCCTCGGCCAGGCCGATGTGTTTATCCAGAATCTCGCCCCCGGCGCGGCGGCGCGTTCGGGCCTCGGTTCGGATGAGCTGCGCGCGAAATATCCGCGCCTGATCACCGTCGATATCTCCGGCTATGGCGAAGACGGCGAATATGCCGATATGAAGGCCTATGATCTGCTGGTCCAGGCGGAATCAGGTCTTTGTTCGGTCACCGGCCGGCCGGAAGGGCCGGGACGTGTCGGCGTTTCCGCCTGCGATATATCCTGCGGCATGTATAGCTATATGGCGGTTCTGGAAGCGCTGCTGGACCGGGAAATCACCGGAGAGGGGACCGCGATCAAGACGTCGCTCTTCGAAGGCATGGCGGACTGGATGAATGTGCCGCTGCTGACCTATGACTATGCCGGGACCATCCCGAAACGCGTCGGGCTCAACCACCCTTCCATCGCGCCCTATGGCGCCTACCCGACGGCGGAAGGCGGCGAGGTGCTGATCTCCATCCAGAATGAACGCGAATGGGCCAGGCTGTGCGCGGAAGTGCTTGAGCGTCCCGGCATGCCGGAAGACGAACGTTTTTGTAATAACGAGGCGCGCTGCGCCAACCGCCCGGCGCTGGATGAGATCATGAACGCGGTCTTCGGCGCGACGCCGCGCGACGCGCTGGTCGAAAAGCTGCGCAATGCGGGGATCGCGTTCGGAGAGGTCAATGATGTCGGCGGCCTGTCGCGCCATCCGGCCCTGCGCCGGGTGGAGGTCGAAAGCCCCACCGGCCCCGTCGCCATGGTCGCCCCGCCCGCGACGATGGATGGGGAGCCGCGCGCCCTTGGCCCGGTCCCGGCAATCGGCGAACATACGGAAAAGATCAGGGAGGAGTTCGCGGGATGAGCGATACGGATCAATATGCCGAGTGGATCGGCAAGCAGGAATCGATTGAAGCGCTGGTCACCGCCTATCAGGCGGATGCGCTGACGGCGACTTTGGACCGCGACGACCCGCCGTTTAAGGAAGGCGACGCCATCCCGCCGGGCTGGCATCTCTTTTATATCCGCGAGGTGGTAAAGCTGCGCGACACCGCATCCGACGGCCACCCGAAGCGCGGCGATTTCCTGCCGCCCATCAATCTGCCGCGCCGTATGTGGGCGGGAACGAAAGCCACCTATCACAAGCCGGTCCATGTCGGCGAAACCATCCGCAAGGTTTCGACCATCGAGGCGGTGACCCCCAAGGTCGGCAAGACCGGCAATCTGGTGTTTCTCAAGCTCAAGCATGAGATCGAGGGCGATGACGGGGTCGCCGTGACCGAAATCCAGGACGTGGTCTATCGCGAGGAAGCGAAGCCGGGATCGACCCCGCCCGCGCCGCCGCCCGCGCCGGCGGAAGCGGTCTGGTCGCGCGATATCCACCCGACGCCGGTGCTGCTGTTCCGCTTTTCGGCGCTGACCATGAACAGCCACCGCATCCATTATGATCGCAAATATGTGACCGAGGTGGAGAAATATCCCGGGTTGCTGGTGCATGGGCCGCTGACGCTGACCCTGCTGATGGATCTCTATCGCCGTGAAATGCCGGAGACGCCGCTGAAATCCTTTGCGGTGCGCGCGGTCTCCCCGCTTTATGACACGCATGATTTCAAGGTGCAGGGCCGCCTCAATGAAGACGGCACATCGGCGCAGCTCTGGGCGCTCAATCACGAGGGCGGTCTCGCGATGAGCGCTGAAGCCGGGTTTTAGGGTTTACGACCCGGGTTGTACCGTTTCCGGTCCCTCACCGGCGAATTTGGTCGCGACGTAGCCGATGACGGCGCCGATGATTGCGCCCTCCAGAACGAACCAGAAGGGTGAGGACATCATCCCGTCCGGGCCGAACATCGCGGTCATGATCTTCGACATTTCCTCATGGGCGAAAAACACCAGGACGAAATTCAGCCACGCCCCGATCAACGGCGCGCGCACCCACCATGGCATGGGCAACAACAGGACCGGGTGGCGGGTATAGACGCCCGCCATGCCGATCACCGCGCCAAAGGTGACGTACCAGAGCATGACACCCCAGCGCAGCTGCCAGGGTGCTTCCGGATAGATCACGGGTAGGGTAAAAAATCCGATCAGGCCAACGGCCAGACCAATTCCCTTTCCGATCGCGATCCGGCGCGTCAAGGACGGTGTATGGGACATCCTGGTTTCACCGGTTTGTTTCGCGGCGTCTCCGGGAACCGGCCCGGAAAACTCCGGCCTCTCCTTTAGACGTGGGTAATCAGCGCTGTAATTCAAGCGGCGACAGGAAGGCCCTCAGCCCGGCGATCACCGCGCCGGTTTCCTCAAACGCGCACAGCTTGAGCGTTATCGCCGCGCGGATCACCTCATCCTGCCATTCGAAGGGGAGCGACAATCCGCGGGTCCAGCCTTTCCAGTAATCCGCGGTGCGTTCCAGAAAATCGCGCCCGACATTATCGACACCCGATGCCAGTGTTTCGTCCGGCCCGAAGACCAGCGTATGAGTCCGGTCCAGCACGAAGGGGACTTCCTCCAGCACCAGTGACACCGGCGCATCGGTCGTCACCCGCATCGGACAATCCGGGATTATATAGCGGATATGGTTGCTGCCATGCGTCGTTTCGGCCGGTTTGCGCCCGTAATCCGTCGCCGGGCGCAGCCGGATGGAAATTCGCGGCGCGCCGGTTTTCGGGCGGATGCGGCGGACGATCATCACCGGGCGGTATGTACGGTCGAGTTGTCTGAAGCGCGGCGCGAAATCGACGATTTCCACCGCGCCGCCATTGCCGTCGTAAAGCGTGGTCTCGACAATCGCGGTATTGCGCAGATAGCGCTGTTCCGCGCGCTCGAACCCCTCCAGAGCGATATCGAAAAACCCGAACGCCCGGTCCGAATTGCCGCCATCCAGCAGCGTGCAAAATGTCGGGTCGCCATCGAAGCGCGGCAGGCAGGACCAGCCGATCCGGCCTTCCCGGTTCAAGAGCGCGCTGAAACTGCCATTGCCGATGACGGCGAGATCGAGTGAATTCAAATTTCCTGTTCCCTTACCGCTTCGCGTAGCCAGTCATATACGGCGTCAATATCCGCGAGGCCGAACGCCGCCGCCGTAACGCCGCCCCCCACCTTACCCGAATATCCCGATAAATCATTGACCGCGTCGAACCCGGCCTCGTCGGTGACGTCGTCGCCGATAAAGAGGGGCGTTTCGGGCATATAGCGGTCCGGGCAAACAGATGCGCTTATATTTGCCCTCTTCCGCTCCCCATCTCAAGCGGCTTTCCGTCCGGCCTCAGCGGTAGCTGTTGTTGCGCGCGTAAGCCGCCGTCCCGCGGCCCAGCCGCGCCTCGCGCCGGTCGCGCCATTCGCGCTTGCGTTCGGTGATCCAGAGACGCCGGACCTTGCGCCAATATCCCTGGCCCCGTTCCTTCCAGCGTGAATTGTGATAGCGGCCGACCGCGTGGGCCCAGCTCCCGGTCGTATCGCGCAGGGACCGCAACAGCACGGCGGCATAGGCGACGTTATTGACCGGATCCAGCGCCTCTTCGAGGGTGGTGAAGGCCTTGCCGTGATGGATCAGATTGATCTGCATACAGCCGACATCGATATTGCGGATGCCGAGCTTGTTGAGACGCCTGATTTCCGCGATGGCCTCGCCCTTGGTGCGGAAATATTTGCCTTTTCCGGCGGCGTTGATGGTCCAGGGCCAGGCAGTTTTTGCCTGCGCCGCCTTGTCAAAGCGGCCTGACTCCGCCAACGACACCGCGTGCAGCAGCAGCCGGGGCAGGCGTTTTGCATCCTCGGCGATTTTGGCCGCCACCGCGCAGGGGCCTGAAAAAGCGGGGCTTTGTCTTGCACGGGCGCTTTCCGGCACGGCCAGCCAGAGGGGCAGGGCGATCAGGGCGATCAGGGGAAAGACGGTATGTTTCATATTTACGGGCACATTCTGCGGTGATAATCCGCAGGGCACGGTGCAACCGCCATGCCAGCGTTGGCCGCCGGGCCGCAGATGCCCTCAGCCCGGGCGGAGATCGGCGGCGCGGATGCCGCCCAGCATCGTCAGAAGCCGGTCGATATCGGCCTTGAGCGTTTCCAGCCCGTCCGTTGGTCTGATCTTGTCCTCATCCATATACAGCCCGCGATTGATCTCAATCTGCAGCGCGTGCAGCCCCTCGCGCGGGCGTCCGTAATGGCGCGTGGTGAAGCCGCCGGCGAACGGGCGGTTGCGTTCGACCGAGTAGCCCATGTCCGCGAAACATTCCGATACCAGAACCGCCAGATGCGCCCCGCAGGCATTGCCGAAACAATCGCCCAGGATGATATCGGCGCGCTGGCGTCCGGCGTCGGGATCGTAGGGACCGCCGATTGACGGCATGGAATGACAGTCGATCAGGAAAAAGCCGCCAAACGCCTTGCGCGTTTCCGCCAGCAGATGGCGCAGTGACCGGTGATAGGGGCGGTAATGCCGGTTGATGCGCTCCGCCGCGTCGGCGAATTTCAGCTTGCCGGCGTAAATATCCTGACCGGAGGAGACCACCCGCGCGATGGTGCCGAGCCCCGCCGCGACCCGGCTCGACCGTGTATTGGCGTATTCCGGCAGCGCGTCTTCGAACATGGCGGGGTCGAGTTCGAACGGCTCGCGGTTGGGGTCGATATAGGCGCGCGGGAACCGCGCCCGCAACAGCGGCAAGCCGTGCGCCGGGCCGTTCGCGAACAGCTCATCCACGAAACTGTCCTCCGACCGGCGGAGCGACAGCAGATCCAGCTTCGACGCGGCAACAAAATCGCCGGGATAATCGGTGCCGCTATGGGGCGAGGCGAGGATCACCGGCGCGCTGCGGCGCGCGGGGGCAAAAACATCGTGGCTCGCGGTGGTTGCGGTTTCCGGCGCGGGGGTTTCCAGCATGAATGAAGACTATACGGGTTATTTGGCTCGACAACCTGCCTAATGTGCCGCGCCGCGCGCGCCCGCGCCAGTCAAAAATGCCGTGCCGTTAACCATTGGCAAAACAACCGGCGCTATAGTATGCGCAAACAGCGTATGGCCGCCGCGTTTGCGGGGCCCAAACCGGGATAATTGTGACATGGCCGAAATTCTGCTTGCCGAAGACGATGAATCGCTCAGAACCTTCCTCGCCAAGGCGCTGACGCGCGCGGGACATTCCGTGGTGCAGTGCGGCGATGGTGAGGAGGCGCTGACCTGGGTGGAATCGCGCGGCGCCGATTTCGATCTGCTGCTGGCCGATATCGTCATGCCCGGCGTCGACGGGACAGAGCTCGCCCGCCGCGCGGCGGAGCTGATCCCGGGCTTGCGCGTGCTGTTTATCACCGGGTTCGCGGCGGTGGCGCTGCATGCCCAGCGTTCCAGCCCCGCCAGCGCGGAGGCGCGGGTGCTGTCCAAGCCGTTCTATCTGAACGAGCTGGTCGATCAGATCGATAATATGCTGGCGGCGTAAGGCCGTGGGCGCCGTGCCCGCGTCAATCCGCTCTTGCCTTACCGGCCCATTCAAGTGTAAAAACCCGGCCTCACCTCTAAATGGTATAGGGCGCGTAGCTCAGCGGGAGAGCACTACGTTGACATCGTAGGGGTCGCTGGTTCAATCCCAGCCGCGCCCACCATTTTCGCGAACCGTCCGCGAAGCGGGCGTAAGTCGCGAAAATCCCCCGGAGGGACCATCTGAAATTGCGGGCTCCTGCCTGCGCGAAGCCATGGCGTCGCTTCGGCGGGCAGGTCGGGTGGCAGGCCACCCAAGCGTTAGCGCCGGGTGGAAAAACACCCGAACAGCAATTATTTGATTGACCCGCGGCGCTCTACTTGATTTCTGGGGCGCTCAATCGCGCTTCGGCGCATCCGGTCAAAATTCCAGCAAGACAGGTGATAGGGTGATATACGCACTCCGGTTCCGGCCGAGGCAATTTCTGGGGACCATGGGTCCCGGCATTCTGATCTGTCTGATCATCGCGGCGGCGGCGCAGTTCCTCAGCGGGCATTACGGCGCGCCGCAGATGCTGTTCGCCCTGCTGCTCGGCATGGCGGTTAATTTCCTGATGGAAGACACGAAATGCGCGGCCGGGGTGGAATTCTGCGCCGCCTCCGTGCTGCGTTTCGGGGTCGCGCTGCTGGGTCTGCGCATCAGTTTCGACCAGGTCTCCTCGCTCGGGCTATACCCCATAGTGTGGATCGCGGGGGGCGTCGCGCTGACCATCCTCGCCGGTAATTTACTCGGTCGGATTACCGGCTGGGGCGGGCGTTACGGCATGTTGAGCGGGGGCGCCGTCGGGATTTGCGGGGCGTCCGCCGCGCTGGCGATTTCCTCGGTCCTGCCGCCGGACCGTGACCGCGAACGCAACACGGTCTTTACCGTCGTCGTGGTCACCACCATGTCGACCATCGCCATGGTGGCCTATCCGATTATCGCGACCGGGCTCAATCTCAATACCACCGAAATCGGCCTGTTTCTTGGCGGCACCATCCACGATGTCGCCCAGGTCGTCGGGGCGGGCTATTCCATCTCGAATGAGGCCGGCGATAATTCCACCATCGTAAAGCTGTTTCGCGTCGCCTTGCTGATGCCGGTGGTGCTGACGATCGGGCTGATTTACCGGGCGCGGGCGCGTGCTGCCCGAAACGGCGCGCCGGGCATGGAGACCCGCCCGGCCATCCTGCCCTTCTTTGTCGCCGGGTTTTGCGCCCTGGTCGCGCTCAACAGCGCCGATCTCCTCACGCCCGCGCAAAAACAGCCCTTTATCGATGCGTCGCGCTGGTGCCTGGTGACGGCGATCGCCGCGCTGGGCGTCAAGACCTCGCTCAAATCGCTGATGGAGGTGGGGATCGCCCCGCTCGCCGTGATGCTGCTGGAAACGGTCTTTATCGCCGGCTGGGTGCTGCTCGGGATATTGTTTGTTCTGTAAGGGACACCTTAATCTCTGGTCATCTCCAGATGCCGGGCCAGCGTGTCGCGCTTGAGGAATGCCCAGACCCAGAGCGCGATGCACAGAACCGCGCCGGTGATGACGGAAAGCTGTAGCCCGACGATCTCGGCAAAGCCTCCGGCGGCCAGCGCGCCGATTGACGGGCAGCCGCGCGCGATCAGCGTATAGAAGCTGAGGATGCGCCCGCGCATGGCGTTATCGACCGCCGATTGCAGCAGCGTCTGTTCGATTACCCCGATCATCACGATGGCGATGCCGCCAAAGAAGGTACAGACCAGCGCGAAGCCGTAGATCGAGGTGCCGCCGAACCCGATCACGGCGAGGGAGAGCAGCAGCACGTTCATGATCAGCAGCCGGGTGAGCCCGCCGACCCCGCTGCGCCTTGCGAGAAACAGGCTGCCGACGATGGAGCCGATGCCGAGGACCGAGGTCAGCGTCGCCAGCCCGTTCACCCCCTGGCCGAAAATTTCGTCGGCGAAGGCGGGGAACAGCTCGATAAAGGGCCGGCCGCAGATCGAATAAAAGGCGAGGATGATCAGCAACGGTCCGATCCCCGGATGGCCGCCGACATATCTGAAGCCCTCGACGATATCGGTCCAGACATTGGTGGCCGGTTTTTCCTTTTTGGTATCGGCTGTGCCTTGCCCGACCTGCACCAGATAGAGCATCACGACGAAGACCAGATCGGCAAAGACGGTGAACCCGACGGCGAAGCCGATTCCCAGCAGGCTGATCAGCATGCCGGAAAGGGCGGGTCCGCCGATGCGCGCGATATTGAAGGCGATGGCGTTGATGCTGATCGCCGTGGTCAGGGAATCGTGCCGCACCAGCGCGTGAATGATCGAGAGCCGGACGGGAAAGTTGAACGACATGGTGATGCCGTTGGCGAGCACCAGCAGCAGCAATATCTCGATGGTGATCAGATCGGTAATGACCAGCGCGGCGACGGTCGCCGAAATCGCCGCCGAAATCGACATATAAAGCCGGATGGCGCGCAGCCGGTCGATCCGGTCGGCCAGCGCCCCGGCCAGCGGGGCGAGGAAGATATTCGGCATGAAATCGGCCATCGCCATGACGCCGAGCCAGACCGGCGATCTGGTCAGCTCCCAGGTCAGCCAGGCGATGGCGATGCGCTGCACCCACATGCCGAGCTGCGAGGCAAAATTGCCGATCGTATAATTCCGGTAATTGGCAATGCCCAGCACCTTTCCGATGGCGCCGAGCCCCGTGACGTCTGACATGGTTTTCCTGATGCGGCGTGCCGGGTCATTCCGGCGGCGGACTTCTTACAGCCTACGCCCGCCTCTGGATAACAGGCAAGGCGGGGCGGGGTTGTGGATTGTTTCACCCTGTTTCCCCGCATAAATTGCCGCTGCCCGGACCCAGCGCAACCGCCGGGCGCAAAACGGCAAAAAAACAATGGTTGTCAGTAATAACCGGTTTGCTTCTTCACGGAGTCGTGAGCATCTGACAGGCAGGGGTTGGCGTCATTGCTGATCGCGCCGGGATTGATCGGAAGCGTATTTTCCGGATTTCCCGGGCGGTGACAGATGGAGCCATGGGATGAAGTCCACGGATATTTCACGTTTCGGTACGCGGTTGGCGACGACCACCGCGCTTGTCTCGCTCGCCTTTGCCTATGGCGCGCGTAACACCGCGCGCGCCGGTGTCTGCGTGCCGGGCGGCGGCGGCACCTATAGCTGCGTCGGGCCGGCCGGGCCGGATGTAACCCAGAGTTTCAGCAACACCGGCATATCGGTCACGACGACGCCAGGTTTCGGATTATCCACTGGTGGCGGTCAACTGGGCTTTTCGATTTTCAGTACCGGGGCTGCGGGGCTTAGTTTCGATGATAGCGGCAACCCGGCGGGATCCGCGATCACATCGGGATATGAAGCGATCCGCGCGGTCTCTACTGGCGGCGGGCCAATCAGTATTAACACTGGTGGACCGGTCAGTAGTACCTATAACTATTCAGGAAACGCCGCACACGGTATTGTTGCCATTAACTCCACTGGCAGCAGTGACGTCACCATCACGACGAATGGGGCCGTAAACTCCAATTCGGGTTCGGCGATTTACACCAATACCTTCGGTTCATCCGGCGACACGGTGATCACCACCAACGCGGCAGTCAGTTCCGGCGGCGGCTATAATGGCAGCTACCGGACGGTTTATGCCTTCGCCTATTCGACGACGTCGGACATCACGATCAGCACAAGTGATGTCACCAACCAGCGGGCCAACAGCCGCGGCATCTATGCGGTGAACAACGCCAACGGCAACACAAACGTGGACATTACCGTGTCCGGCGCGGTGTCCATCGGCGCGGGCAGCACCATCGGGTACGGCGTCGCGGTCCAGAAGCAGGGTAGCGGCACGATCAACGTGACGCTTGATGCCGGGGCGGATGTTTCCGGCGGCGGCGACGCGATCCTGTTCGGCGGCGCGTCTTCGGCCAACACGCTGACGGTCAATGCGGGTGGCGGGTTTACCGGCAGCGCGCGTATGTTCGGCGCATCCAACGATGTCGTCATCAATGGCGGCGATATGTCGAACGTCACCACGATTACCGCCAATTTGGCGAATGACGCCGTGACCATCGGGGCCGGTACGACGACCGTTTCGGGCAGCCAGTTCGTCAATTTCGAGACCTTTACCGTCGGGGCCGGCGGCACGGCGAATCTCAACGGTACCCTTAATGTCAATACGGTATCGGTCGATGCCGGCGGCACGCTCAGCGCGGGCGCCTCGCCCGGCCAGGCGAATATTGTCGGCGATCTCGATCTCGGCGCGGGCGCGACGACGCTGGTTGAACTCGCCGGTCTTATCGCCGGCACGCAGTACGATCAGATCGATGTCAGCGCGGGCACCGCTTCGCTGGCCTCGGGTTCCACTTTTGATGTCGATTTCTTCGGCGGGTTTACCGCCGGTCTCGGCGACAGTTTCGATATCCTCGTCGCCGATTCGATCAGCGTCGTGGATTTCAATACGATAACGTTCGATTTCTCCGGCGCGTTGCTGGGGGCGGGGCTCGGCTGGCATGTCGAGCTGATCGACAGTACGCGCGATACGCTGCAGATCAGCGTCGTGGAGGAAAGCGCCGAATTGCCCGAACCATCGATGCTGCTGTTGTTCGGCGCGGGCGCGCTCGGCATCATCGGCATGCGGCGGCGGCGCAAGACGTCCTAGACCGGCCCGATCAGTGAATAAAAAAGGCGGCCGGTTGGCCGCCTTTTCTTTTGTGCAGGGTGAGGGCCGGGCCTACGCCTCATCCCCCTTCCAGTTGGTGTTGTGTTTGGGGAACCATTCCCGGCCTTTCAGCATATAGCGCCAATACATGATCGGCAGGCCGGTTTTCTTGATCCACCAGCCGGTCCAGCGTTCGACCGCCGGATCCCAGGGGAAGCTCGGCGTGACTTTGCCGCCATAGATGAACTCGGCGATGATTGCCTTGCCATAGGCGGTGGTCAGCGGGCAGGAGGCATAGCCGTCATAGCCCGCCTCCATCGCCGCGCCCTTGCGCGCATTGAGGATATTCCGCACCACCACCGGGGCCTGCTTGCGCACCGCCGCCGCGGTCTTGGAATTGGCGGTGGAGCACACATCGCCCAGTGAGAAGATGTTGGGATATTTTGTGCTCTGCATCGTGTTGGCGTCGACATCGACCCAGCCGCCCTCATTGGCGAGCGGGCTGTCGGCGATAAAGCCGGGCGGGCCCTGCGGCGGGGTGACATGCAGCATGTCGTAGTCGAGCTCGATCTTCTGGCCTTTGTCGTCGCCGTCGACCACCTCGAATGTCGCCTTTTTTGCCGCGCCGTCGACCGCCACCAGATTATGCGACAGCCCGACCGTGATGCCGTAATTCGCCGCCACCTTGGTCAGCGCCCTGGCATAGTAAGGCACGCCGAAAATGCCCGGCGTCGCGGTGTGGAACTGCACGTCGCAATCGCCAAGGATGCCTTTCTTGCGCAAATGATCGGCGGTCAGATAGGCGATTTTCTGAGGCGCGCCCGGGCATTTGAACGGCATCGGCGGCTGGGTGCAGACGATTTTGGATCCCGCCCCAAGGCCCTGGATGCACTGCCACGTATATTCCACCTGATCGGGTGCGTAATTGCTGCACACGCCCCCCTTGCCGAGCGCCCCGGTCAGCCCCTCGACCTTGTCCCAGTTGAGCACCAGACCGGGGCAGACCACCAGATGGCCATAGGAAACGCGGTCGCCGTTTTCCAGCTCCACCGCGTTATCGTCCGGATGAAACGCCTTCGCCGCGCCGGTGATCAGATCAACCCCGGCGGGCACCAGGCTCGCCACGCTGCGCCTTGTATCGGACAGCCGGTAGGCGCCGGCCCCGACCAGTGTAAAGGCCGGCTGGTAATAATGATGTTCGGCGGGCTCGACAATCGCGATGGTGAGATCGCGCCCCGCCCGGCGGCGCAGGCTGGCCGCGACCGTGATGCCGGCGGTGCCGCCGCCGATGATGACGACGTCATGAGAACTGTTGGGCATGAATTCCTCCCGTATTTTTATGTTTATCTGAGGAAAGAATGCGCCGATCCGGCGCCAATGTGAAGTGCCGGATTTACCGAACGGAAACGCCGGGCGCGCTCAGTAATAATCCATCATCTGTCTGAGCTCGAACTCGACATCGAGGTTCTTTTCCGCAGCCCGGATGGTGCGCCAGACGATCTGCCAGTTGTTGAATTCCTCACGCTGTTTCGCCCGCGCCTGCTGGATCATCGGCGTCATGCCGCGTTTGGGCGGCGGCGGCGGGGTATAGCTCGCCCCTTCGGCGATGCCGAGCGCGGAGAGCGCGTCGCGCAGATCGCTGAATTGCTGCTTGTGTTCGGCATAGTCCGCACCCGCGCCGGGCAGGGTGATCTCGCGGCTGGCCCCGTCATGGACGATCTCCAGCGTCACCGCGCCATCGTCCCGTTCCGCCACCGTCACGCCGTCGCGCGCGCGGATGCGGGTCATCACGCGATCAAACCAGATTTCCTGGGTGGAGGTTTCCGCCGGGTTTTCTGCCATGTCGCGCCCATCCTACACCGCCCGGCGGCGCGGTCAAAAAAACAGGGGGCGGGCTGCTGCGCCGGTTCCCCGATGCCCCGATATCCGGCATGGTCTGGACCTGTACCAGGGGAACGCGTTCGGAGGAAACACCATGACCATCAAGACAGGCGAGAAACTGCCGCAACTCGAATTGCCGCTGGTCGGCGGCGGCACAAAGGCGCTGGGCGATCCGGCGGGGGCGCGCTTTATCGTGCTGGTGTTTTATCGCGGGCTGCATTGCCTGCGCTGCAACCCCTATCTAAATCTTTATGAGGCGATGCTGCCGGAATTCGAGGCGCTCGGCGCGGAAGTCATCGCGGTCAGCGTCGACGTGCGGGCAAAGGCCGAACAGAGCTACGCCGAATGGGGGCTGAAAAATCTCAAGATGGCCTACGGCTTTCCCATCGCCGACGCGCCCGCCTGGGGGCTTTACGTGACGGACGGAACCCGGCCGCAGGATCCGCCGCAATTTGTCGAGCCGGCCTTGTTCATTACCGGGCCCGACGGGGCGCTTGATCACGGCATCATCAACACGGCGCAGCGGCTCCGCCCCGACCCCGCCGCGGTGCTCGATCATCTGAAAGACCGGATCGCGGAAGCGAGGGGCTGATCGTTTCGGTCCCGATCCGAAACACCCGAACCAAAGGAAACCCCCGTGCTGTTTATTCATAACGATGTCGCCCACGACTTGCTGTCCATGCGGGACTGTATCGATATTCAGGATGTCGCCTTCAAGGCGCAGGCGGCGGGCACCGCGGCGCAGAAACCGCGTTCCGATATTTACGCGCCCTGCGATCTGGCCGACGGCTATTACCGGGGCGGGACGGTGGAAGGCTACGCCAACGGCTATTTCGCCGTCCGGATAAAGTCCGACATCATCACCTGGCCGCGCAACGCCGATGGCGGCTGGAACGAGGACAAGCACTGTATAGAGCCCGGCACGTGGTGCGGGCTGGTTTTCCTTTACGCCACCGCGACGGGGGAGCCGGTCGCGCTTATCAATGACGGGATCATCCAGCATATGCGGGTCGGCGCCAGCGCGGCGCTCGGCACGCGGTACCTCTCACGCGGGGACTCGAAAACCGTCGGTATTCTCGGCTCGGGCGGCATGGCGCGCACCTATCTGGAGGGGTTCTGCTGCGTCCGCGATATCGAAAGCGCAAGGGTCTACAGCCCGACGCAAGCCAACCGCGAACGGTTCGCCGAAGAAATGTCTGCAAAGCTCAACATCCCGGTGGCGGCCGTGAACACGCCGGAAGACGCGATAAAGGGCGCGGATATCGCCGCCACCTGCACCAGCTCCATGACGCCCACGCTGAAACCCGAATGGCTGTCACCGGGGCAGCACGTGACCATGCTCGGCCCGTCGGAGGTCGATGACACGGTGCTGGAAGCCTGCGATGTGCGCATCGCGCAGGCCGCGGAGGGCGCGCTGGACGCGCCGGGGGCGGAACGCGGCATCGGCCATTCGGCGGTTTCGTGGGTGGCCGGGACGGAAGAGGAACGCAAGCGCCTGCCCGCGCCCAAGGCCCATTCCGGCGGCACGAAATCGGCCATCAAGCTGCCGGATTTCGCCGATCTGGTGACCGGCCGCGCCGAAGGCCGCACCAGCGCGGATCAGATCAGCTTTTACCGCAATCTCGGCAATCAGGGGCTGCAATTCGCTTCCGTAGGCGGGCTTCTATACGAAAAAGCGATGGCGGCGGGCACCGCCCGCGACCTGCCCACCGAATGGTTCCTGCAGGATATAAGGGATTAGGGGCGCGCCAGACCATTCCCCGGTCCTGAAAAATCCGGCATGCTTTCGGCCGATTGAATAAATAACCGCCCGGGGAGGCTTTACCGATGATCGAGACAAAGGGGCTGAATGGCGCGCAGGCATTTTTGCGCGTGCTGGGCGCGATGGGGGTTGAGCGGATTTTCGCCTCGCCGGGTTCCGAATGGGCCCCGGTGTGGGAGGCGCTGGCCGATCCCGGCGCCAACGATATTCCGCTTTATATGAGCACAAGGCATGAGGAAACCGCCATCGGCATGGCGGCGGGCTATGCCAAATCGACCGGCAAGCTGCCCGCGGTGATGATCCACACCACGGTTGGCGCGCTGCATGGCGCGATGGCGATGCGCGGCGCTTTGCACGAACAGGTGCCGATGGTGATCTTCGCCGGTGAATCCATCGGGTTCGGCGAGGATGACACCCCCGATCCCGGCGGGCAGTGGGGCGCGCATCTCGGCGATATGGGCGGCCCGGCGGCGATGGTCGAAAAGAATGTGAAGTGGAGCTTCGGCAACAACACCAAATCCATCCTGCCCACCACGATACAGCGCGCCTGCCGCCTCGCCATGGCGGGGCCACGCGGTCCGGTCTTCGTCTCCCTGCCGATGGAGCATCTGTTCGAGGAGATGACCCGCAATGCCGCCTCCGGCCTGCCCAACGCGCCGCTGCCGATGGCCGATCCCGGCGGCATCGCGGAACTTGCCGATCTGCTGGCCGGGGCGAAAAACCCGGTGATCGTGGCCGAAGACGCGGGCCGCACGGCGGCCGCCGCCAACCATCTGACGGCGATCGCCGAACTGCTCGGCTGCCCGGTGTCGGAGAGCCGCGCGACCGGCTCGATCAATATCCCGCGCAATCACCCGCTTCATGCCGGATACAACCCGGCGGGCGCGGTAAAGGACGCGGATGTGATTTTCCTCGCCTCCTCGGTCAGCCCGTGGCATCCGCAGACCGAGACCCCGGCGCAAGGCGCGACCGTCGCGGTGCTGGATGAGGACCCGCACAAGATCGAAATTCCCTTTATGGGGATTCAGGCCGATCTGATCCTCGACGGGAATATCGAAAGCTCGCTCGCCTGTCTGCTGGAAGAGCTGAAATCGCGGGTCGATGCGAACGATCCCGCCCGCGCCGGCCGGGCGGCGGCGCTCAGGGAAGCGAACGACGCCAGGCGCGCCGCATGGATGGCGGAGGCAGAGGCGCTCTCCGATACCGCGCCGATGGATACAAAATGGGTCGCCTATCAGCTTGGCCAATGCCTGCCGGATGATGCGATGGTGGTGGAAGAACTGATCACCCACCGGCTCGCCGCGCATCAATATCTGGCGAAGCTCGAACCGGGTTCCTGGTTTTGCGGCGCGTCGGGCGGGCTCGGCACCGGGCTATCGACCGCGCTCGGCGTCAAGGCCGCCAATCCGGACCGGCTGGTGGCCGGGCTGATCGGCGACGGCTCATTCAATTACGAACCCGTCCCGGCGATCTATGGCGCGGTGCAGGAACATGACCTGCCCTTCCTGACGGTGATTTTCAACAATCACGGTTACCTGTCGCAAAAGACCGGCGTGCCGAAATATTACCCGGAGGGCCACGCGGTCCAGACCGGCAATTTCTCGGGCCTTCATATCGGCCCGGCGCCGGAATACTGGAAGATTGTCGAGGCGTTCGGCGGCTATGGCGAAATGGTCGAGGAACCGGGGGCGGTCGCGGGCGCGATCCGGCGCGGGCTCGACGCCGTCGCGGACGGGCGCGCGGCGCTGCTCGATATGCGGCTCCGCCCCGTCGCGGATACAATCAACCGGACGGATAAATAGGGATCAGGCGCCTAGTTTTTCGCGTGCGGGGTAAGGTGGGCTTAGGTTGGTTGAAGATTTCAGTCATACCCTTGGGGCAGAGAGGTAGATTTTGATCAAAACAGCCTTTTTCTCTATGCTATTTATCATATTTTCGCTTAATGATCTATCAGCAGAGGATGATAATCGTTTTGTAAAAATCCCGGAATCTATGGTTATCGGAAAAATAAATAAGAAAACCGCTTTTCCTATTTCTGTTCATTCACCCGAAAACTATTTTAATGATTATATAAAAAGAAAACTCGCAGACATATCACGATTGTTAAAAACAAGGATCGTCTTTCTTGATAAACAAGACACAAAAAAAGGAAATATTTTTGTTATAAATGGAATTTTTGGACAGCGTCATTTGGAAATAGCGGAAATGATTTTTTTACTTCTAAAAAGAAAAGAAAAATCTTATAAATGGTTGGAGCAACATAAAAAATATATATTAAGGAGCATCAAGCGGTTGTTTTATATATAAATATAAAGAAGAAAATATAACTATTATTAATGTAGACGAAAGAAACGGATTATATTATAATTTATTTATAGTTAGATGTTACTTATTATATATAGGAATTGATGATTATATAGGACTATATAACGAAAATAATATTTATATAAATAATGGAAGAGATGATATAGTAATAAATAATAATTTTTTAACTATTAATTTTAGATAAAATATTTGAATAAATAATTTATTTATTGCAATTTTTTATAAATTAATTATTTTATTCCAGTGGTGTTGTGTTCTTATTTTCTTGAAGGTTTTATTCAGGCCGTCGGCGCGCCCTGACCGCCAGAGCCGCCGCGATGACAATCCCCGCCGGGACCAGATAGTCCGCCGGGAAGCCGAGCAAATACGCGCTTACCCCGGCGATGGCGCCCCAGCAGAGCGGCAATAGATAAAGCCAGAGCGGCGCGTTCAGGCTCAGCAGCATTCCGGCGGTGAAGAGCGCGGTCGCGTTCGGCCCGGTGCCGGGAATATCCAGCGCTTGCCACGGCGTGCCGGCGGCGTAGGAGATCAGCGGATAGAGCACAATCGCAAATAGCGCGATTTGCAGCCCCTCTCTCCCCGGGGCGGGATCACGCCCCTTGCCCGCCGCCGCCCAGAACAGCAGCAGCCCGGCCTGCAGCGCCAGCCCCGCCGCGTAAGGCAACGCCATGAAATTCACCTCCGCCATCAACCGCCCCTGATGCACGGCGGCGAGCCAGAGCCACATCCCGGCGAGCGATCCCGCCACCAGCCAGCGCCGCTGCCGCCAGGGAAAGCGCCTGCGCCAGACGGCGAAAACCAGCGCGATGGCGAGGATAAGACCGGAGGCCGCGACGGCGCCATAGACCGCCAGATAGGAGGCCATCAGCTCGCGATAGACATCAAGTGAATAGGGCAGGCCGGATTTCAGCATTTTTATCGCGTTGCTCTGTGAGGCGGTTCCAGCCCGCTCTCCCTCCCAACCACGAGTCTTCTTCTTGATGCCCACCGCCGACCCCCAACCCGGCGGGCAGCAAGGGTTGGCGTGGCGGGTTGATGACCGCCGGAATAAATTTGTGGTTGGGAGGGGGAGCGGGCCGGTGCGAGTTTGCGTGAGCAAACCATATCTAGAGACTCTCTACATATCGGATCATCTTCGCACGCGTTTTCGCATCCGGCAACGGGCCGCGCGCCGCCGCCATGTTCTCCTGCATATGTTCGACCTTCGAAGTCGCCGGAATGGCGCAGGTGACGGCGGGGTGCGAGACGATGAATTTCAGGATGAATTGCGGCCAGTTAGTAATGCCCCACCCGGCGGCCCAGCCGGGCAGGGGCTTGCCCGCCAGCCGGTCGATAAGCGCGCCCCGCTGGAACGGGCGGTTGACGATTACCCCGATGGCTTTCTCCCGCGCCATATCGAGCAGCCGGTCCTCCGGCATGCGGTCCACGGGATTATAGGTCAGCTGGATGAAATCGATTTTTTCCGCCGCCATGATCCGTTCCATTTCCTCATGCCGCCAGCCATGGGAGGTGGTGATGCCGCTATAGCGCACCAGCCCTTCATCGCGCGCGGCGCGGATGGCGCGGAGATGTTCCCGCCAATCGACCAGATTATGCACCTGCATCACATCGATTTCGGGCAGACCCCAGAGAGCGCGGGTCTCCCGCATCTGGTCCGGCCCGCTGCCGCCCGCCGGGGTCCAGATCTTGGTGGCGGAGACCAGCCCCTTGCGTTCCGCCGCCGGCAGACGCTTAAGGCACCACCCCATCACATCCTGCGCCGAACCGTACATGGGGGAGCTGTCCACCATTCCGCCGCCGAGCGCGAAGAAACTTCGCAATACCTCCAGCCTGCGGGCGCGCAAGGTTTCGCTGCTGCCGACATTGAAGGTCACCCAGGTGCCCATCCCGATGATCGGGATCTGCTCGCCCGAAGACGGGATCGGCCGGGTCAGGATCGGGGCGCTTTGCGCGGCGGCGATGGACGGCAAGGCGGAGGCGAGCGCCGCCCCGCCGAGAAGAGCGGTTGCCTGCCGCCGGGTGATATCAATGGTCATGCGCCGATGCTCCGCCTGTGTCCGTCCCCCTGTATTGTAGGGGCGGGCGGCGCGAAGCCAAGCGCTCACCGGGCGGGCGCCGTCCCTAATTCAGCCCGTAAAGTGATTTCGCCCGGTTGAGCAGGGCGCGGCGGTGGTCGATGCCGTTGGTTCCGCCATTGATCCTTTTGGTCACGGTCATCAGATCGTCATTATCGGCATGGCGGCTGAGTTCGCGCGAATTCCAGAACCAGCCCGCGACCGCGACACAGAGCCCCATATCGCTGGCCACGATTTCCGGATTGTCCATGATCTCATCCTCGCGCCCGATATGGCTGCCGAAACTGCGGTAATTGGCCCGCCCGGTCAGCTGGATCAGCCCGCGCCCCTTATATTTGACGCCGTCCCCCGGTTCGACATTGCCGAGATCGCGCCGGTGCTCATAGGCCTCCCCGCTCGCCAGCTCTTCCTTGAAGCGGAGCTCGCCGCTTTCATGGCCGATCTGGGCGAGGAAATGCGCCTGGCGCAGCGGCGTGTTGAGCGAGAATTGTTCGAGACAGTCCGCCATCGGCCCGGCAAAGGCGGCGACATCTTCTTCCGACGCGGCCAGCATGATCAGCGACAGCATCAGCGGTGAAAAACCGCTCTCGACCTCAGCGCAGAGCGCGCGCACGGTGCGCCCGTCCGGATCGGCGGCCCCGTCGGGATCGGCGACGCCCAGCGCCTGCGCCTGATAGGCCGCGATGGCTTCCGCGGTCTTGCCGCCGAACAGCCCGTCCGGCACCAGCGGCGCGGCGATCTCAAACCGGGATTTATCCGCCGCGTTATTCAGCAGCCGCTGGATCAGCTCCACATCGTTGCGGTTATTGGTTTCCTGCCGTCCGACCGACCCGGCCAGCAGCTTCAACCCGCGCCGGTCTTCGCCCGCGCCGCCGCCGGCGGGTCCTTCCCCCGGGGCGTGCGTTGGCGATGCCGCCGCCGGGCGGGTATCGCCCTGCCGTTCGAAATGGGGCGTGTCCTTGAAGCTCTGCCAGTTGCCGCCCCAGCGGTTGAGCGCATCAAGCCCCTCCCAGAAATCGCCGAGCGGCTGCAGCACCGATTTGTCGTAACACAGGCTGAGCGCGCCGCCGGGCCCCTCGGTAAAGAAGTTGAGATCAATCGCCAGCCGTTTCATATGGCGGCTGCTCATTGTTTTCGACCGGCCCTCGCGCATATGGATGCGCTGCTGCTCCGGCGTGCGGAACAGCTCCCCGCCGGTGATGACAAAGCCGAGATCCTTGGCATGGGCGATCAGCTTCGCGACATGCTGCAGGAAAATATCCTGTTCGGTGACCAGCCCCATCTTACCGCCCCCGGTATTCGCCCGGTTGCGGCGCCAGCGGTGGTTGTGTCCGCGCCGCGCTGTCCCGCAGCGCCTGGGTCTTGTCCTTGCTGCCCTGCGACGATCCGAAGAAGAACTGGATGATCGCGGCCAGCGTGACCCCGAGCAGGAAGCCGATGACGGTGTCGACGATCCGCGCCCTGGCCAGCGCCGCCGCCGTCAGCTGGCTCTTGTCGTCGGTCATCTGATAGAGGGAATCGCCGAAGAAAATCGCCCAGCCGATAAACCCGAACGTCAGAAGGGTGAGCAGGATCGCGAACAGATAGATGAAATTCTGCGCCAGCCAGGAATTACTGCGCAGCGCCGATTCCTGCATCGAGCGCGCATCGGCCCGGTCCGCCGCGGCGATTTCCATCCGCGCGATCTCCAGCTTGCCGACGGTCTCCAGCTCCTGCAGCAGCAGCTCCTGATTTTGCAGCTCTAATTCCTTGAGCTTGATCTATTGATCCTCGGTCAGCTTGTCCTCGGCGACATCCTCGATCTCGATGCCGGTCTTTTCCTTGATCAGGTTGGTGATCTTCTCCACGCCTTCATCGGCGGCGCTGTTGAAAAAACCGCCGAGCAGATCCATCCCGCGCTTGGCCAGAGACGGGATCAGCGCGGGCGCGATGGCGGCGATCAATGGAAACGGCATGGTCTTCTCCCCCTGTTGAGACGCACCGGACTATGATTCTTGTCGTCTTTTATAAACGCGCTTCTTTACATTTATACGACTGATAGTGGCATTCCGGGCCGCATCGCGCCAGTCTTTAAATCGGCGCGGTTCCGGCTTGTCCTACACCCCGAAGGTAAAGCGCGTGCCGACATTGGTGGTGACCAGCTTGTCCGGCATCTCGCGCCGCATCGCCTCGATAAAGCGCCGGCCGGAACAATGCATCGGCAGGATCACGTCGGGATTGAATTCCTTGAACGCGTCCACCGTGTGGGCGATGTAATCGTCGGGCGAGGTGCCGAGATGGAACCCGCCGATCACGGCATGGACCTTGTCGACATTGGTCACCGCCTTCGCCGTGTTCACCGTATTGACGATGCCGGTATGGCCGCAGGAGGAAATCACCACCAGCCCGCGCCCCTTCACCACATAGCAGGTCGCGTGTTCCTCCGGATGGGTGTCCTTGACCAGCTTGCCCTTGCGTTCCTCGTCGGAGAAATGATCCTCCATCTGTTCGGCCTCGTCGGCCAGCACCATCGAGCCGCCGGTGACCTGTTCGAAGGAGTTGCGCTCGATATAGCCGGTGGTAAAGGCGCCGCCCATCTCGGTCGGCGTTTCACAGGCGATGGGGATGACGTTCTGCGCCGTCAGCGAGGTGCGGTCGAGCGCGCCCCAGCTCACCATCTCGCCGGGCTTGCCGCCGCCGGTCCAGCGTTCGCGGAAAATGCCCTCGCCGCCGATATAGAATTTCATATCGTCCCGCATCTGATAGCGGAACCTGTCGACGAACCCTTCCATCCCGCCGTAATGGTCGCGATGGGCGTGGCTCAATATCAGACCGCTGATTCTGCGCGGGTCGATATCGAGCAATTCGAAATTGCGCGAGATGATGTCCGGCGTGTAGCCGAAATCCAGCAGATATTGTTCGTTGACGCCGTCGGCCTCCGATTCCAGATGCAGCGACAGCCCCCATTCGCAGGCCAAAGTCGTCATCTGGCGGCCGGGAATCTTGCCGACATGATCGATGGCGCAGAAATCATGTTCCGCCTTGGGCAGGAACCGTTCATAGGCGGAATCGACCAGCACCCGGACCGACAGCCGGTCCACCACCGGCGGGGTGAAAGGGGTTTCGAGTTTTGTGGACATCCGCGCCTCCCGCTTTTGTTGATTGAGCGTCACTGAAATTATGGCCGGTTCTGCCGGGAACGGAAAGGAAAACAGTCGCGGCGGCTCTCGCCCCGCATTGCCCCGGCGCGGCGGATGGGTAATCCTGTCGCGCGATTATTATCTTCACCGCCCGCAAGACCCGTCCGGAAAACCGAGCCCGTATGAAAGACCCGCGCAAACTCCGCATCTGGCTGGCCCTTATCGTCCTCTCGCTGGGGTTCGCCTATCTGCTGCATCTGACCGGATTTCCCGCCGCCTTCCTGATCGGGCCGATGCTGGTCGCGATGGTGTTCGGCGCGCGCGGCGCGCGGCTCGCCGTGGCGCGGCCCTTTATGCTCTGTTCGCAGGCGGTAATCGGCGTGCTGGTGGCAAGCTCGCTCGACCCGGATACTCTGACCGTCATTGCCGATAACGCGCCCTCCATCGTGCTGGTCGTCGCCACCACCGTGCTGTTCAGCACATTCGCCGGCTGGCTGATGGCGCGGACGCGGTTGCTGCCCGGCACCACGGCGGCGTGGGGCTGCGCGCCCGGCGCGGCGACCGGCATGGTTGCGCTGTCAGAGGAATATGGCGCCGATCCGCGCATGGTGGCGCTGATGCAGTTCCTGCGGGTCACCATGGTGGTGGTGATCGCGACGCTGGTCTCGCGCCTCGTCTTCGGGGTCAACGCGCTGGAGGCGTCGGAGGGCACGCCGTTCCTGTCGGGCTTCGACCGGCCGCTCGATCTGCTGGCGACCATCGGCACGATTTTCGCCGGGGCGCTCGCCGCGAGATTACTCTCGATCCCCTCGGGCGGGGTGTTCATTCCGCTCGCCATCGCCTTCACCCTGCAGAGCGTCGGATTGCTGACGATCACCCTGCCGCCCTGGCTGCTGCTCACCGCCTTTACCCTGATCGGGCTCTGGGTCGGGCTGAAATTCGAACGCGAAACCGTGCTTTATGCCCTCCGCGTATTGCCGATCATGCTGGTCGGGTCGATCTCGCTGATCCTGTTGTGCGGGGTGTCGGCGGCGATGCTGGTCTGGCTGGTCGGGACCGATCCGCTGACCGCCTATCTGGCGACCACCCCCGGCGCGCTGGAGGCGGTGACCATCATCGCGGTCAGCAGCAACGCCGATATTTCCTTTATCCTCGCGCTGCAGACCGTGCGGCTGTTCGTCGTCATCGTCACCGGCCCGATGCTGGCCAAGATGATCTGCCGGATGATTTAGGTCTTCGGGTTTTTCCCAAATCGTTCCGCCTCTCGATTGTCATCCCGGACAAGCGCAGCGCGATCCGGGAACCAGAGCTTTTGTTTTTCCGATTTTCCGGACCCCGGCTCGGGGGCCGGGGTGACAAGTCTTTTTGAATTTTGGGGGAGCGGGCCGGCGCCGTCATCATAAAGGGTTGTCCGCGCGCGCCTCACGGTCCTAAATGATAGCCGGGAATGGCGGGCGTATTGCCCGCGGTAAGACAAGGGAGACAAGCAACATGGCCGATAGCGATTACACCCCGCCCAAGGTCTGGACATGGGAAACCGATCATGGCGGGCCGTTCGCCGCCACCAACCGCCCGACCGCCGGCGCGCAGTTCGAAAAGGAATTGCCGGTGGGGGATCATCCGCTGCAGCTTTATTCGCGCGGTACGCCCAACGGGGTGAAGGTGACGGTGCTGCTGGAGGAATTGCTCGCCGCCGGGCATGACGGCGCGGAATATGACGCCTGGTCGATCGATATCGGCAATCAGGAACAGTTCGGCTCCGGCTTTGTCGGGGTCAATCCGAATTCCAAGATCCCCGCGCTGATGGATTATTCGACGCCCAAACCGACCCGGGTGTTCGAATCCGGCGCGATCCTGCTCTATCTCGCCGAGAAACATAACGCCTTTATGCCGAAGGACCCGGCGGACCGGCCGGAGATGCTGTCCTGGCTGATGTGGCAGATGGGCAGCGCGCCCTATCTCGGCGGCGGGTTCGGCCATTTCTACAATTACGCGCCGGTCAAGATTCAATACGCCATCGACCGCTTCACGATGGAGGCCAAGCGCCAGCTCGACGTGCTGGACCAGCAACTGGCCGACAACGAATTCATCTGCGGCGATGAATATACCATCGCCGATATGGCTATCTGGCCGTGGTATGGCGGCACGGTTCTCGGCTGGCAATATGACGCCAAGGAATTCCTCGACGGGCCGAGCTATAAAAACCTCACCCGCTGGGCGGAACAGCTTTACGCGCGCGATCCGGTAAAGCGCGGCCGCATGGTCAACCGGGCGCGCGGCGATGAAAAACACCAGGTGGCCGAACGGCACTCAATGGCCGATTTCGAAGGAAAAACGCCGGAGCCGTTGTAGGGCGCCCCCGTTCCATAGTCCCCCTCTCCGCTTGCGGGGAGGGGTTAGGGGAGGGGTTTGTTCCCGGCCCGTGGCCGTTCGGGAGCCCGGCTCGGTGGCCGGGGTGACACATGTTGTTAACGCGCTTGCACCAGGTTCATAAACTCATAAACGAACAATGCGCGAAAGCAGTCCGCTGAGGTTCCCAAAGCAGACGGGATTTGCCGAAGCTGGTTAAGTCTGAGTCTGATCCATAGACGACCAAAGAGATACCTATCCCTGATCCGCTGCTTGAGACATGCCCAAGTCTGACATTGTTCATGGCCAAGTCTTCGTCACCCACTTTTCCTTCGCCACCCACTCTGCTCGATAGGTCAGCCGCATCGCGGTAAGAATCACCGCGTTGATGAATACCCCCCGCGGATTACAGTCAAAAGCTTCTCGGCCCCCCGGCAGGTCTGATTTCAGCCGGTCGCAAAACGCTGTGATTTTCGGCTCCGCAAACGTAGTGCCGTGAATGCTATGAGCGAATTCATTACGTACCTTGCGGATTAGATCGCACTCGGACAAATCGAAGGTATCGATAAGGCCCAAAGCGTGAGCGGCCTTAATGCGCGCGGAGAATGTGCCTAGCGGAGCGGTACCACCGTCCAATAGACTCCGGGCAGTTTTCCCTACAACAAAAAACGAACGCAACGTGTCCGCGAGTTTCTGGTCGATCAACGCTGCGCCGACCAACGCAGCTCCACGATCGGTCTCAGATTGGAACTCGTGCAGGAACGCGGAGAAGTCCTTAAGGTCGTCGTCCCGCATCGTTGTCAGCTAACCTGCCGGAGGTAGCGCGGGCCGGAGCGGCCCTTTCAAATCTCAAGCGCAGCGCGATCCGGGAACCAGAGTTCTTTATATTTTTCGCTGCCCCTCAACACGCCCGCAGCAATTTTCCATATCCCTCGATCCTGTCGTCGATCCCGGCGCGGCGCAGCGCGTACCAGAAGCTCGCCGTGTTGGAGGACACCACCGGCTTGCCGGTCTCTTCCTCCAGCGCCTCGATGACATCGAGCGTGCCAAAGTCGGTGCAGCAGATCAGGATCGCCTCGGCGTCTTCGCAATCGACGGAAAGCGCATGGTCATAGACTTCCTGCGGGGGCACGCGGCTGACCTTGGCGATCTGGCCGCTGAGCTGCAGCCCGGCCATTTTCAGCACCGTCAGCCCGTGATCTTCCAGATATTCCTTTTCATGTTCGTTGGTTTCATCCGAATAGGGCGTCGCCATGCTGATCCGGGTGACGCCGAGCGCCTTCAGCGCCTCCAGGATCGCGCCGGCGGTGGAGATCGCGCCGGTCTTGCCCATCTTTTCCATATTGCCGAGCAGCACATCGGCGGGGCACGCCATCGATCCCGCCGTGCAGCCATAGGCCATCAGATCGACATTGCAGTTGGTGAGATGCCCGACCGAGATTTCCAGATCGGACAGCAGCGCTTTGAACCCGTCCGCCGCGGGGTCGCGATGGATGGGCGAACGGGTGAAATGAAACGACACCCCGTCCGGCTTCATCCGGTTGAATTCGGTTTCATTCGTGGTGTTGCTGGTCGGCACGATCACCCCGATGCGCGCCCGCCATCCCGCCGGTTTCAGTTCCGCCAGTTGCGCCATTTTTCGCTCCTCTATCCGTTCGGCCCGTTGGCGGCGATGGTGCCAAGCGGCGCCGTTTCCGGCAAGGGCGCTATTCCCCCTCCGCCGGGGCGCCGATCACCACAATCACCGCGCAGAGCGCGGCCAGCGCCGCGAACCCCGCCGCCTTCCACAGGCTTTTCCGGCGAATGGCGCTTAAGGTCGCAACCAGACATTGCAGCGCGTAATAGGCGGCGAAGCAACGCGAGGCGAAGGCGATCAGCGTATAGACGTTGGTTTCCCACACCACGAAGGCGGCGACCAGGGCGACCAGCGGATAGGTGTGGACGAGCTTGATCCGGGTCCGCGCAAAATCATGGACCAGCCCGCCGGCGCCCAGCGTGTCGGCAATCGCCGCGCTCGACTGGCTGGCGAGTGCGCCGGCGAGGACCAGGAGAGGCAGCAGCGCGGAAACCGGCGTCAGCATGTCGATAATAGCCGCCACCCCGTGCCCGTTCGCGGCGTTGCCGAGGATCGGCGTCATGGCAAGGAAAAAGGCGAGATAGACCGCCGCCGCGATGATCTGCGCCGCCTTCATGCTGCGGATGCGTGTCGGGGTATCGTAGCTGTCGCCAAGAAAGCGCGAGGTCTCGAACCCCTGCACCAGAATGAACAGACCGAGTAGGATGGGCAGGCTGCCTGTCTCGAACCGGCCGGGTGGGATCGGCGGTTGCGGCCCGTTGACCGACTGGATAACGGCATGGGCGATGAGCCCGGCGATCACGCCGCCAATCACGGCGAGCTTGAACGAGACCGCGTATATCTCCAGCCCTTCGATCGCGCGGAAACCGCGCCAAAGCCCGACGCCGCCGATTGCCGCCAGCAGTGCGGTCACCAATAATTTGACCGGGACCGGATCGGCGATGCCGAAAGGTTTCAGCAAAAAGGTGCCGAACAGCACCAGGTAATAGGCGACGGATACGAAATAGGCGAAGGCGAGGACAAGCTGTGACAGCCGTTCGAGCGAGGCGACGGGCAGATCGGCGTGATGGTTTTCCATCAGCGGTTCCACATAGCGGATATTTTCCCGCACCGCCGCGCCGACCAGATAGGCGGCCGCCAGCAGAACCATCATCGCCGCCGCCGCCCAGCCGCCATAGAGATCGCGCAGGATCGGTACCGAAACCAGAAACCCGCTGCCGATGATGGAGGCGAGCGGGGTCGAGAGCGCGCGCCAGAAATCGCGCTTCATCACGCGGGGATGCAGCAACCATATTGCGAAAGCGGCGGCGGCGATCAGGGCGATGGCGCCGATCATCGGACGGGTCTCGGAAAGTCTGGATCGGGTCGGGCGGTCATGCGGGCGCGCACAGGGTGTGTCGGGATACGGCGCATCCTGCCAAGCCGGGGCGGCGCCCGCAATGCCGTCCGCGCGAAACCGCCGCTGGACGCCCGCGCTCTGGCCGCTATGATCCGGCTTTCGGTTGAAGGGACAGGAAAACATGGCGCAGAACAGGGTGGTTATCGCGGGCGCGGGGCCTGTCGGCTGTGTGTCCGCATTGGCTCTCGCCCGGGCCGGTATTCCGGTGACTATACTGGAGGCCGGCGACGATCTGGAGCTCGACCTCCGCGCCTCGACCTTTCATCCGCCGACCCTCGATATGCTGGACCAGCTCGGCGTCGCCAATGAGCTGATCGAACAGGGGCTGGTCTGCCCGCGCTGGCAATATCGTGACACAGAGGAAGGCGTCATCGCCGACTGGAATCTCGGGCTGCTCGGCAATCACACGCGCCACCCCTACCGGCTGCAGGCGGAACAGTTCCGCCTGACCCAGATCATCATGAAACGCCTGCAGAAGATGTCGAATGTGGAGGTCCGGTTCGGTTGCCGCGTGACCGGCGCGAAGCAGGACGGCAACGGCGTCACGGTGGAATTCGAGACCAGGGGCAAGACCGACAGCGCGCGCGGCACCTATCTGATCGCGGCGGAGGGCGGCTCAAGCCCGACCCGCAAGACGCTGGGCATCGGGTTTGACGGGCTGACCTTTCCGGAGATGTGGCTGATCGTCTCCACCCCGTTCGATTTCGCGCAGCATTTCGAAGAGCTCACCCCCATCGCCTATGTGACGGAGCCGGATGACTGGTTCGTCTTCGTCTTTGTCTCCGGGCTCTGGCGCGTGCTGGTGCCGACCAAACCCGGTGATACGCCCGAAACCATCCTTGATGAGGACTATCAGCAGGCGCGGCTGCAGCGGATCTGCCCTACCGGCGAAAAATACGAGATCGCGCACAGCACCGCCTATAGCGTGCATCAGCGCGTCGCCGAAACCTATGTTCATGGGCGGATATTCCTGGCCGGCGATTCCGCCCATATCAACAACCCGCTGGGCGGCATGGGAATGAATGGCGGCATTCATGACGCGGTCAATCTCTGCGAAAAGATCGTCAAGGTGTGGAGCGGCCAGGCCGGGGACGGGCGCGCCGAATTCGCGCGTTACGATGCGCAGCGCCGCCCGATCGCCCATGAATATGTCCAACGCGCGACGCTGCAGAACAAGCAGATGCTGGAAGAACAGGACCCGGAGGTCCGCAGGAAACGCCATGAAGATCTGCGCCGGACGGCATCGGACCCCGATGCGGCGCGGGATTTTCTGCTCAATTCCTCGATGATCCGCGCGCTGGAGAAAGCCGCCGCGCTGGGGTAGGGGGCTTTTCGTTTCCCGTCCTCCGCGCGGTTTGGCCGCGGACGACAAGCGGGCGCGGCTATGGAATAATAGGGCTTATTCGATCAACTGCCCCGGGGAGAGTTGCGATGAAAGGCGACAAGACCGTCATCAAACATCTGAACGTGGTGCTCAGGAACGAGCTCACCGCCATCAACCAGTATTTCCTGCATGCCCGCATGTTCCAGAACTGGGGGTTCGAGGCGCTCAACAAGATCGAATATCACGAGTCGGTCGATGAGATGAAACACGCCGACATGCTGATCAACCGCATATTGTTTCTCGAAGGGCAAAACAGGGGTTAGCGGCGCAAAAAAGGGCTTAACGGCGCGACGTGAGCTTGCGGCGGAGTTTTCCGGCCAGAAACCGCCCTTCCGTACGGCAGCGTATGGTCTGGCCCGGCCCGGCCTCGAACACCCATCCCCTGGCGGCGCAGTACCAGGCGATCAGCGTGGTGACGAAAATGGTCAGGAAGGAGGCCGCGATGACATCGCCGAGATAATGCGCGTTCACGATCACCCGGGTCATCGCCATGAACAGCCCGGTGCAGAGAATGGGCGTCCGCCAGCGCGGCAGAAACAGCGCCAACGCCGCGGAAACCGCCATCATCGTGCTGGCATGGCCGGACGGGAAGGACTGAAAATCGGAGTTCAGGCCGGGCGGCTGAAAGCCGAAAATCTCCTCCCGGAACCACATGCGGGGGCGCGCGCGGCCGATCAGCAGCTTGACCAGATTGACCGTCAGGCCGGAGATCGCGATCGCGGCAAAGGCGAATATGAGATAGTTGATTGCCCAACGATATACCCGCCGGACGCCCCGCGCGGGCGCCGAATCGCCCAGATACCACAGCACCGGCACGGCGAGCGCGATCGAGACCAGCCAGAAGGTCGATTTGCCGATATCGGTGATCCCGGCGAAGAAGGAATGGATGGTTTCGCTTTTTTTCGCCATCGCCTTCGCCAGCGGCAGATCGATCAGCGCCACCGAAATCCCGATCAGCAGAAAGGCCAGCCAGCCATAGCGGATCCAGATCCGCCGCTGCCGTTCGGGCAGCAGGGTCCAGAGAAACCGCGCGGCGCGTTTTATGCGCCCGGCGCGGCGGGGCTGTTCGGTAAGGGCGGTCTCGGCCATGACGCGGCGGAGTGTAGCGGACCCGCGCCGCTTTCAAAATACAACTGATTCGCCTGACCCACTGTCCGAATCGGGCGGATTCCTGTTAATTGGAGCGAAAGAAACGAGACGGAACCCGCATTGCCCCAGGACGCGCCTGAAAACCCGGTACCAGAATTCAGCATCATGATCCCGGCGCTGAATGAGGAAGGATCGATCGAACAGGTCCTGTGCGAGCTGTTCGAGGTGCTGGGGACGGCCACGCCCTATGAGGTGATCGTCGCCGATGACGGCAGCACGGACGCCACCCCGGAAATCCTTAACCGGCTGAAAGATAACGAACTTTTCGCGGGCCGGCTCTCCGTCGTCCGCCATGCGCGGCCCTGCGGCAAGGCGAGCGCGCTGCGCAGCGCGGCGAAGGCGGCGAAGGGTGGCTGGCTGCTCACCATGGATGCGGACGGGCAGAATGATCCGCGCGATTTCGAGGGGTTGCGCGCGCCGACATTGGCCGAAAATCCCCCGGCGCTGGTGTGCGGCATCCGGACCAGCCGCCAGACCACCGGGGCGAGGCGCGTGGCCAGCAAAATCGCCAACTGGATAAGGCGGACGGCATTGAATGACGATTGTCCGGACACGGCCTGCGGGGTGAAATATATCCGCCGCGATGTGTTTCTGGATTTGCCGCTGTTTGACGGGCAGCACCGGTTTTATCCCGCGCTGGTAAAGCTTTACGGCCATTGTTCGGCCAATGCGCCGGTGTCCGACCGCACCCGCATGGCGGGCCAGTCCAAATACACCAATCTGGGGCGCGCCATCGTCGGGTTTTTCGATCTGCTGGGGGTGGTCTGGCTGCGCAAGCGGACCAAACCGCCGGTCCCGTCAGACGGCTAGATCATGTTGCGCTTGCCTATCGCGCCACAATCCTTAGAACAGGCGCACGCGACCGGCGTGGCGCCGGCGCGTCCTCGAATTCGGGCGGAGTGTGAAAGTGTCATTCATAGCTGACTGGTGGGCCGGGCTGGGCCAATGGTGGGACGCGATGTCGACGCTCGACATCACCTGGCTGGCTATCGGGCTGGCCGGGCAGAGCATGTTCTTCCTGCGTTTCCTGATCCAGTGGATTTCCACCGAACGCGCCCGCAAATCCACCGTGCCGGAGGTATTCTGGTATCTGAGCTGCATCGGCGCGGTGACGGTGTTTGCCTATGGCGTCTACCGCACGGACCCGGTGCTGATCCTCGGCCAGTCGGTCGGGCTGTTTGTTTACCTGCGCAATATCTATTTCATCCGGCGGGAAAAGCGCGCGGACTATCTGCCGCCGGTCGCCGGCAATAACGGCTAGGGGCGCGGGCGGTGCTGGACCTTACCGGCAAAGCGGCCGCCGCCTTTCTGGTGCTGGTGAGCCTTGTGCTGTTTCTGCCCGGGCTGTTCGCCCTGCCGCCGGTCGACCGCGATGAATCGCGCTATGCCCAGGCCTCCAAGCAGATGGTGGAAAGCGGCAATTATGTCGATATCCGCTTTCAGGAAGAGCCGCGCCACAAGAAACCGATCGGGATTTACTGGCTGCAATCGGCCGCCGCCAATCTGTTCGACGATGCGGAGGCGCCGCGTGTCTGGGCCTATCGCATCCCGTCCCTGATCGGCGGGATCATCGCCGTGCTGCTGACCTGGGCGGCGGGGTCGCGCCTGTTCAATCCGCGCGCCGGTCTGATGGCCGGGCTGATGATGGCCGGGTGTCTGATGCTGGGGTATGAGGCGCGCCAGGCCAAGACCGATGCGGTGCTGCTCGCCACCATTCTGGGCGCGCAGACCGGGCTCGCCTTCGCCTGGATGAACTGGAAGGACGGCAAGCAAACCTCCGCCTGGCTGGCCTATGGTTTCTGGGTGGCGGTCGGGCTGGCCGCTTTGGTGAAGGGCCCGATCGTGCTGATCGTCTCCGGCGGCACGGTGTTGCTGCTCTGCTTCCGGCAAAAATCCCGGGGCTGGCTCAAAACGCTGCGCCCCGCCACCGGGTTTCCGCTGGCGCTCGCCATCATCGTGCCGTGGTTTATCGCCATCGCGCTGGAAAGCCAGGGCGCGTTTTTCAAGGAATCGGTCGGGCATGATCTGTTCAAGAAAATCTATTCCGGGCAGGAAAGCCACGGCGCGCCGCCCGGCTATTACTTCCTGACCTTCTGGGCGAGCTTCTGGCCCTTTGCCCTGCTGGCCGGTCTGGCGGCGCGGCTGGTCTGGCGCCACCGCAAAAACCCGGCGGTCGCGTTCTGCATCGCCTGGATCCTGCCGACCTGGATATTGTTTGAGCTCATCGTCACCAAGCTGCCCCATTACATGCTGCCGCTTTTCCCGGCCGCGGCGATCCTCGCCGCCGGGATGATCACGGATGCGGAAAAATGGAATGCGGGCAAGCGCGGCGTGTTCGAATGGATCGCCATCGCGCTGACCGCCATCGTCACCATCGCCATCGCCGGCGTGGTGATCGCGGGCGCCACCGCCACCGGGGATGAATTTTCGCTCTGGTCAATCGTCGCGCTGGCCGGGGTGCTCTGGGCGGGACTGTCGCTGTTCCGCATCGCGCGCGACCGCGCATTGGCCGCGACATTGATACCGCAGCTGGTGCTCGCCGCGGTCATCGTGACCGGGGCGGGGTTCAAGGGGTTCCTGCCGTCATTGCAATCGATCTGGCTGTCGCCCCGCGTGGCGGAAGTGGTGCAAACCTACCAGGCGGAGACCTGCAAGGACGCGAAGCTGCATGCGGTGGGGTACCGCGAACCCAGCCTGATTTTCCTGGCGGGGACCGATACGGTGCTGACCAACCCGGCGGACGCGGCAAAGGCGCTCAAAGCTGGTCCGGACTGCGCGGTGGCGATGATCGGCGACCGGGATATAGAGGCGTTCAGCAAAACCGCGGGCGAGATCGGGCTCACCCCCCGGCAGCTGGCGGAACTGCCCGGCTTCAACTATTCACGCGGGCAGAAAATCACCCTGCGCGTTTTCGCCGGGCGCTAGGGCGCGGCAAAAAACGGGGCGGGCAAGAACCCGTCGGGCAAGAACCCGTCGGGCAAAACCCTGGCGGGGGAAAACCCCCGGCCGGTCAGGTCTTGAGCCCGATGATCCGGTAGAGCGGACAGAAGCTGACGATGGCGGTGAGGATCGGCACGACCCCGATCCAGCCCCAGACATTATAGCCGGTGTCCGGCGCGACCAGCCCGAGCGCATAGGCGATCAGCACGGCGCCCACGATGACGCGCAGGACGCGATCGATTGTTCCGACGTTTTTTCCCATTTTGAACTCTCCGGTTGGTTGCGGCACTTGCCGGCCCGATTATCGCGGGTTTTTGGGGCTGTGTGCAATGGTGGGGGATGACGGCCCGTTCGGGTATCGGTTCCGGTGGGTCTGTGGCAAGCCTCAGAAGTTATATCGTCAACGGGTTATAACTCCCTAAACTTCATATATTTGAAACACTGAGCGGTCTTACCTGTACGCGTCGAGCTTTCCTCTCAGGTGCTATCTCGTCCCTTGGTTCGATAAAACCAAGCCCCGCGCCTTTTCCAGCGTCTCTTCCGGCCCGCCGCCGGTATTGATACGGGCCCACCCGATCTCGCCGAGACCGGCTTTCCGCTGGCTGTTCAGCACATCGATGCTGGCGTCCGAGATATTGCCCTTGCGGGTGGCGACGCGCCGTTCCATCTCCGCCGCCGGGGCCTCCAGCCAGATACCGGTGAAGGGCGCGTTTGCGGCTTTTGCCACCGCCTCGGCCCGGGCGCGGCGTTTGGGCTCCATGAAGGTCGCGTCCAGCACCGCCGGATACCCGGCGCGGAGCGCCTTTTCCGCATCCTCGAACATCCGCGCATGGACGCGTTCGGTCACCGCCGGTGTGTACCAGTCCTCCGTCAGTCTTTCCTCCGGCGCGATCCCGGCCAGCCGCTTGCGGATCAGGTCGCTCGGCAGATGCGCCGCGCCGGGCAGGGGGAAAAGCAGCGGCGCCAGCCCACGCGCCAGCCGCGTCTTGCCGGTGCCGGACAGCCCGCCAATGGCGATCAGGCGCGGTCCGCCCGTGTCAAAACAGTCTAGCGCGAAGGACAGGTAGGAGGCGGCTTCCCCCCGCGCCGTCTGCTTCGTTGTTGCGTCGGTCAGGTTTTCCGCCCGGCTGGCGGTGACATGGGCGCGGATCCCGGCGCGCAGGCTCAGGAATAACGGCATAGCGGCCAGGGCGTCATAATCGCGCGTGGCGCTGAGATAGCGGTTGAGCAGCCGGTTGGCGAGGCCGTTGAGCCCGCGATGCGCCATATCCATCAGCAGGAAGGAGAGATCGTAGAGCACGTCGATTTCGGAAAAGCGCGGGCTGAACTCGATGGCGTCGAACGGCGCGGGGCCGGTGGCGAGCTGGCAGATATTGCCGAGATGCATGTCGCCATGGCAGTGGCGGACGAAACCGTCGGTCGCGCGTGCCTCCAGCAGGGCGGTGTTCTGGGCGAGCGCGGCGTCGCAGCGTTCCTTCAGGGCAGCGACCTGTTCGGTGGGGAATATCGCCGGGCCGAAGCGGCGCATTTCGGCGTCGTTTTCCTCATCGATCACATAGGCGAAGGGGGCGGCGCCCGCCGCGCCGTTGATCACCGCCGCCGCCTGGTGGAAATCGGCAATGGCGTCGGCCAGCCGGTCCGCCATTTGCGGAGTGATCGCGTCCCGCGCGGCCATGGCATCCCACAATGCGGACTGGTCGAAACGCGCCATCTCCACCACCCAGTCGAGCGCCTCGCCTGCGCCGTCTATGGCGAGCGATCCGTCTTCTTCCCGCGTGATGGCGCGAACGCTTTTGTAAAGACCGGGCGCGGTGCGGCGGTTGATGCGGAGCTCTTCCTCGCAGAAGCGGCGGCGGGCCTCCACCGTGCCGTAATCGAGATAGGGGAAGGTGACGGCGCGTTTCAGCTTCCACACATGATCGCCCGCCAGGAAGATGATGGAGATATGGGTGTCGATGTGCTCCACCGGACCAGCGGTTCCGTGTGTTTCGGCGCGTTCCAGAAACGCGATGATCTCGTCCTGCGGCGTATCGGTCATACCCTGCATGTCACCCGCCAATGCGCCGAATGCAAGCGGGAATTTCTATATCGCGCGGCCCTTCCACGGGATGATGGAGGAGACACGGGTGCGATAGGCGCGGTAGTCATCGCCGTAAAGCCGGATCAGCCGCTGTTCCTCATACCATGCGCCGATGAGGAGATAGAGACTGCCCCAGCCGGCGGTTGCGGCGGCGAATTCATTGGTCGCGGACGCCCACAGGAAGAGATGTGCGCCGCTATAGATCGGGTGGCGGACAAAGCGCAGCAGCCCGGTGGCGCGGAACGGCTCGGTCTGTTCCGCCTCGCCGCGCAGGCGCTCAAGGATCTGGGTGAGCCCGCCGAACCGGCCGAGATCGTAATGCAGCACGGCGGCGCCCATGAGGACGATGCCAAGGACGCGCGCCATATCCATCGCCACCATACCGCTTTCCGGAATACCGAACCCCCGCGCGCCGTCGGACAGGAAAACCCGCCCCGCCCACAGCACCAGAGCGATATGGATCACCGCGAAGATATTATAGGAAAGCCGGTAGGACGCGTCGAAAAGCCCCTTTAGCGCGTCCTTGACGGTCGCGCTCGCCAGCACCGAATGGCCGATCCCGAAAGACAGCCACAGCGCGGCGTAGAGGATATGGTCGAGGAAGGTCATGGGGCTTCATTCTGTCATTGCGGGGCTTGACCCGGCAATCCATCCATCAAGCGGCGGATAAATGGACCCCGGATCAAGTCCGGGGTGACAAGCTGTTTTGTGGCAAGGGTGTGCGGCCAGTCTTGCGTTCATACTTACCGTCACCCCTCCCCTGACCCCTCCCCGGAGGGGAGGGGGAAAGAAAAGGAAATCCCCTCCACGGTAACGGGAAGTCTTGTGAAGGTTCCAGTTTTCACGTCCCCTCCTCCGCTTGCGGGGGAGGGACAGGGAGGGGGTGAAAAAACGCCTCTCTCAACTCTCGTGCGAGCCGTCGCAGAAAGGCGGGTTCTTCGTGCGTTTGCAGCCGCAGAAATACATTTCGCGGTCGCGCTTCGCGACATATTGCATCGGCGAAATACCGGTGCCCTTGTGGGAGCCGTCGCAGAAGGGCTGATCGGCGCTCTTGCCGCAGGCGCACCACCAGTATTCCTCGTCTTTTTTGACTTCGCGCACATGATAGAAGGTCATTGATCCGTCTCCGTTTGTTGGTTAGCCCTGTTTTACGGGCGTGGCGCGCTTTTCGCAAACGCCCAACTGCCCTAGATTACACCGAGATTTAGTGAAAAAGCGGGAAAAGGAAATATCCCATGACAACAGAGAGGCCGCCCTTCCGGGGCGATCATGTCGGCAGCCTGCTGAGGCCCGCCGCATTGAAGGAAGCGCGCGAGAAGTACCTCGGCGCGCAAACCGCGAACGAACATCTCGGCCCGCACGGCAATGCCGATCTGGCGGCGGTCGAGGATCAATGCGTCAAGGAGGTGATCGCGCTGCAGGAACGGGCGGGGCTGCGCGCCGCGACCGACGGGGAATTCCGCCGCCGTTCCTGGTGGCTGGAGATGGTGATGACCTGGAAGGGTTTTACCGCCGACCGGCAGGACGCCTCATCGCCTTTCGCCTGGAAGAATGAGGACGGCAAGCAGCAGGATTTTTCGCATCTTACCGTCAACGGCAAGATCGAATGGCAGCCGAGCGCCGTGGTCGAGGCGTTCAAATACTTACGCGACAACACATCGCTGATGCCCAAGGTCACCATGCCGGCCCCGCCGGTGATCCATTGTTTCGCGGGCGGTGATCCGGGCATTCTCAACGGGCATTATGGCGATATCGACGAATTCTGGGCCGATTTGACGGCCGCCTATCGCGCGGAGTTTGCCGCTCTGGTCGAGGCCGGCGCGCGCTATATCCAGATCGATGACGTGACGTTGCCCTTCCTGTGCGATCCCGAATACGATCATGTGTTCGACAGCTGGGGGCACGGGGTGCAGGGGATGCTCGGCGAATATGCCAGGCGCATCAATGACTGCCTCGCCGGGCTGCCGGATGACGTGACCATCACCATGCATCAGTGCCGCGGCAACCGCGAAGGGTTCTGGGCGGCGGAAGGCGGGTACGATCCGGTCGCCGATGTGCTGTTCAACCAGATCAACGCACATGGCTATTTCCTTGAATACGACACCGAACGGGCGGGTTCATTCGAGCCGCTGCGGCTGGTGCCGGAAGGCAAGGTGGCGGCGCTCGGGCTGGTTTCGACCAAGACGCCGGTGCTGGAAGACGCCGATCATCTGAAACGCCGGATAGAAGAAGCCGCGCAACACGCGCCGCTGGAGCGGCTGTCGCTCACCACCCAGTGCGGTTTCGCGAGCTCCATCGTCGGCAATCCGCTGGAAGAAGGCGATGAGTTCGCCAAGCTGGAGCGCATCGTC